>MTKX01000415.1_pt1 | contig 216796 bp, 176 predicted proteins | sample 1042771 | NCBI WGS metagenome assembly MTKX01 (sample SAMN06212183, study PRJNA360534) | anaerobic digester metagenome | biome: Wastewater treatment plant; material: sludge; isolation source: anaerobic digester fed with sludge from wastewater treatment plant | place: Denmark: WWTP Randers ...
AAGCGTAATTTTTGAGGTAAACCCGGTTTACCGCGCAACATACATTTGCATAAATTTAAATGTCAGAAAAACAAGGGTTTATAAAATTCCAAAAACCTCTTGCGCGGCACTCCGGGTTTGCCTTGCTAAAGCATCTCCACTATCCTCTCATAAATCACCTGGCTATCCTGGTTGTTTTTGTACCTGAGAATGGTCTTGAAACCTGTTTTTTCGGTAATGATAAGATATTGCCCTTTGCCTGAATTGATATACAGACGGCACCTTCCGAAATCTTTTAACGTGAATATCCCCTTGTGCACCGTTCCCAAACTGAAACCGTTATTTTTGAAACGGATGGCGGGAATGGTGTCTGTAAGTTCCACTTTTTCGATATCCGGGATATTCATCTCTGTGGCATAGATACCTGTAAAACGAAGGGTGTCGTTGCTAAATTGAGTTTTAGTAGTCATGAATCCCATGAACAGCAATCCGGTAACAAAAATCACAAGGATTCCTAAAATTATGAAATGGGATTTGCTTTTTTTGCCGGGATTGTGGTCATACTTTGCCGAAGCAAGCATAAGTACAGGTGCTCCGGTAAAAGCCACAATGAAGAGCATCATGTTGGCCATATAGGTCCATCCTGCCCAACGGAACAGAAGATAACCAATAATAACAGCAAATCCCATGATTATTAGTCCGTTACGCAGGAACCGTGACAAGCCGTCAATATCAATGTTTTTCTTTTTCTCTGCCGGCATGGTGTTGTATCCGGCTATCATTCCCGGAAAGTATCTCACAAGAAAGCCCAGCAGAATAAAAAATAAACCTATAAACAAGTGAATCAGCCCCATACAACAAAGATAGGAAAAAAGTCGGAATCAATTGGACGGATTGCTGTACTGCACGAATGCAAACCGACGGCTGTCCGGTGCCCAGGAGTTTACATTGATGGTTCCCTGACCGCCAAAGAGTTTGGTCAGCAGGCGTGATGGGCCGCCGGATGAGGCCATCAGGCGAAGCTCCACATTCTTGTTTGGCAGATGCTCATGGGGCTGCAGATCGCCCACATGATAAGCGATATATACCACTTGCTCCCCGTCCGTGGAAATATGCGGGAACCAGGAGTTGAGCTGCGTGTGGAAGGTCATTTGTTCCTGTTCAGAGCCGTCTGCGCGCATGCGCCAGAGCTGCATCAGTCCGGATCGGACCGAGTTGAACCAGATGTACTCTCCGGAAGGTGAATATTCAGGACCGTCGTCCAGGCCGGGAGCGTGAGTAAGGCGGATCTCCTCCCCTCCCTCCGCCGGTATGATATAGACATCGTATTCACCGTCTCTCTCGGCGCAGTAAGCCAAAGTGCCCTGATCGGGGCTCCATCCGTGGAGGTAACTGGGGCCGAGGGGGGTTACCAGCCTCGGCTCGCCTCCTTCAAAGGGAACGGTGTATATGCGGGAGCGCCAGTCCCCGGAAGTGCTGCTGCTCAAGGCTATCTGCTTACCGTCCGTTGAGATCACATGGTCGTTGTTGCAGCGGATGATAGTTCCTGTTGGAATTTCATAAGGGCCATCCAGCCCGTCGGGAGATATTTTGTACAGTTTGCCGCCCGAGTTGTATACCAGCCAGCGGCCGTCGGGAGTCCAGTTGGGTGCTTCTATCAGGTAAGGGAATGTTTTTATCACCTGCTGCCGATTGGTGGTTATATCGAAGACGGTCAGGTGGCTTACCGTTGTTTTTTCCTGTGACTGTACAGGTAATGCCATAAATAATAAAACAAGAAGAATGATTGAATATTTCATGATCTGTTCAGCGTTATCAGATAAAAAACAAGGTCACTCCCCCAACGCTCAAAACGGCACCGGCGACCTGCTGCCAGGTGACTTTGCGTTTGAGGAAAAGGTATTCCGGCAACAGGATCAATATTGGAACGGTTGCCATGATGGTGGATGCCACGGCTGTGTTGGCATGCTGTACGGCCATAAGGGAAAAAGTCACCCCAAGGTAGGGTCCGAAGACCGAGCCGCTGACCACAGACCTGATAGCTTTCTTGTCCTGGAATACAAGCAGGAAACGTTTCAGGTCTCCTTTCAGCAGGATGATCAGGGCAAAGGAGATCATTCCAACGATGGTCCTGATCTGTGTGGCAGCCAATGGAATGTAAAGTGCGTTCTCGGCTGTGTATGCTTCTTCGTAGGCGAGCAGTCCCTGTTTGCTCAACACTATGCCTACTCCCTGCCCCAGGGCTCCCATCAGTGCAAAGATCACTCCTTTGACCGGAAGTTGCAACTGGAACCGGCTGTTCTGGGTTCCATTCTGCTTTTTGAGTATTGATATGGATATCCCGGTTATAGTCACTAACATACCTGCCACCGAAATCCAGGACATTTTCTCTCCAAGCAGTATGAAGCCGAAGATGGCGGCAAACGGGGGAGCCAGGGTCATGATAAGCTGCGAGAAACGGGCCATAATCATGGTATAGGAAGCGAACAGGAAATAATCTCCAAGCACGAATCCCACAAGTCCCGATAAAGACATCCAGACCCAGGTGGCCTTGTCGGCGCCCACGGGAATGAAACTGCCGTTTATCAGCAACATGGTGAATCCCAGCATTAAGAAAGCACAGACAAGACGGATCAGGTTCAGGTTTATGGATCCGATCCTCTTTCCTGCATATTCAAAAAAAAGGGCACTGAGTGTCCACAGGACAGCAACCCCGATAGCAATGGTTTCTCCTTTCATGCGGGCACAAAAGTAGAAAAAGAGTTCCAATTATTTGACTTTCCATTCAATGATCCCTCCGGATGCTCCTTCCTGTAATTTTACGGAAAGCTTTAAGGCACGGGTGATCAAGGGATTGAACTCAAGTATATTATAACGGTCTTTTGCAACAGTATATTCGGTCAGGGCTTCTACCGGGTACCACCTGTTGTCTTTTTCATAGTATAATTCCCAGCTTTCAGGTACACGGTAATTGCCGTCATAGTGGTCAAAATCCAGCCAATAAACTTCCACACTACCCACCTTCTCAGGTTTTTCGAACACATAACCTACAGATTCTTCACTTCCATAGCGCAACCACCAGTAAAAATACGGCTTGGAACGATCTGCTGAGTTGACGGGATCCCACTGGTCGTTAAACCCGAACTCCCGGACAGATAGTTCTTCAAGAGCTCCTGTCTGAGTGGAAAGACCACCCTGGTCGCTCCTGCGTCCTGCGGTTGCAGCAAAAGCACGGGATGCAATGGTTGGTTCCGGTACGGGACGGGCATATTCGGCAGCCTGGGGGATCCAGACTGCCATTTCATCTGCGCCGCGGTTATTCCAGGTAGCATAAGGAATGGCGGTAAAAGGCACTTTTTCTTCCGTGCCGTCCGGTCCTACCTGCATAGCAGAACCGGTAAGCACTGTAACGCCATTGAGCAGTTGGTCATCGTAACGGGTCGTAAAAAGAGTGTTTTCAGGGATGTATTTGTTGAACACCGTGTGGTCATGCTGGTCTTGTCCTTCTATGCAATATACAACGGGACCGCGCTGGATTGCCAGCTTTCCCCTGTCATCAGCCACTGCTTCATGTGCCCTGATCTGACGTGCTTCCATAGGAAACTCAATTTCAACCAGATCCCCCCTGGACCATGTCCTTTCAATGTTTACATAACCATTTTTGGGTTTCCCGGTCACCTTCTTTCCATTCATGGTAACCGCGTACTCTCCTTTTCCGTTTACAAAGGAGTAGAGATCGGTGGGAACGGGAGCATCCTGAGCCCACCCCGGTATACGGAGTTTCAGTGTGAATTCTGTGTTTACAGAAGGATTTACGATAAGTTTGATTTTGCCTTCCCAGGGATGTTTGGTCACCTGTTCAAGAATAATTTCTCCTGCCGGTGTCTCTACTTTTGCAGTCCCCTGAACGTAGAGGTTCACATAAATGTCTTTTCCCTGCACGGCATACATATAACCGGGAACAGAAGCCATAAAGCGGGTAATGTTCCCCGGGCAGCAGGCACACCCGAACCAGGCCTGACGCGAGTGTTGCCCCATGGATTCTAACGGATTGTCATAGAAAAAACTGTCTCCCACCAGTGATACCCCCGAAATTACGCCGTTGTACAAAGCACGTTCCAGTACATCCACGTATTTAGCATCCCCTGTAGCCAGAAACATACGGTAATTCCAATACACGTTGGCAATGGAAGCGCATGTTTCGCAATAAGCATTGTGGTTGTGTAACTCATAACCGGGACCGAATCCTTCTCCCTGTGAGCGAGAGCCAATTCCTCCGGTGATATAAAGCTTTTTACCTGCCATATTATCCCAGATACGACACAAGGCCCTTAAGTATTCCCGATCGTTTGTAAGCGATGCCACGTCGGCTACCCCGGAATACAGGTATCCCGCACGAACGGCATGCCCGACGATCTCTTCCTGCTGCAGGATGGGCATGTGGTCCTGGCTGTAGGCGTTAAGTTTGTGTCCGTCGGTTCCTCGCCCTGTTTCTTCTATGAAATATCTGGCCAGGTCAAGGTATTTTTTCTCTCCAGTAACCTTATACAGTTTGGCCAGTGCCATCTCTACAATGGAATGTCCCGAGGGGACATGTTTTTGTCCTTCCCCCGGACCGAAAACTTCACTAATCAGGTCGGCATTTTTAATGGCGACATCCAGGAAAGTTCTTTTTCCTGTTGCAAGATAGTGAGCCACAGCAGATTCGTACATGTGTCCGCTGTTATACAATTCATGGCTGTTGATTTTCTCCCATCGGGAAGACCCCCACCACCCCGACAACCTTTCTACTTTGTTGGTTACACAGGTGGTCAGGTACCCATCAGCTTCCTGGGCAGAGGCTATTATCTGGATGACGCTGTCCAGGTATTGGTCCAGCCCGGGATCATATCTGGCGGCTAAGGAGTATGATGCCCCTTCAATCACTTTATATGGGTCGGTATCGTCAAAGGAAAAATCACCGCGATGCTCCCCTTCTGTCAATCCACCTGCAATAGCAAAGTTGTCAAAACGTCCGTTTATTTCACATTGGTTGAATGCTGACGGTATGGAAACAGTCCTGTTTATCTCGATTCTGGGAGCCCAGAAAATGTCATTAAAATGAATATTTGTAAAAGGAACCTCCCGGATCTTTTCATCGGACGGAGCTGAAGTATTGCATGCGGACAACAGGGTCAGCAGCCCTCCTGCTACCAACAGGATATTATTCAGCTTGAATGATTTTGTCATGGTTTATGGACAATTAATCGTTATGACATCTCCTTTTTTTGTAGGGATGTCGTACTCAAATACCTTTTTGTGCAATGGTCCGGATTCACTTTGGGTAGTGTGTATCAAAGGGGCTTTTACCTGCTTCACAAAAAAGAAAGGATTAGGATTCGTGCCCTGTGCCTTTTCCAGGCCTTTTGCCTTTAAAGGGACATAGGACCGCAACCGGCAAATTCCTCCCAGGGAGGACCTGATCAGTGCCGAGTGCAGGATACCGTTTTTCCAAGTTATGTCTACCTCAAATCCACCGCGGGTTCTCAGGCCGCTGACCGAACCATCTTTCCAGGCATCAGGCAGCGCAGGCAATAAATGTACTGCTCCGTCGTGGCTTTGGAGCAGCATTTCAGCAATACCGGCTGTACAGCCAAAATTGCCGTCTATCTGAAAAGGAGGATGTGCGTCAAAAAGATTGGGATATGTGCCTCCCCGTTGACTGGCGCCTGGTTGTATTGCAGGAGTCAGCTGATCCGTGATCAGTTTATACGCATGGTCCCCATCCAGCAACCTGGCCCATAAATTCACTTTCCAGCCCATGGACCAGCCGGTGGATTCATCTCCCCTGGCGGCTAAAGAGGTTTTTGCGGCCGAAAACAACTCCGGTGTTCTGAAGGGCGATATCTGGTTGGAAGGATATAGCCCGTACAAGTGGGAAACATGCCTGTGTTTGTCGTCAGGACTGTCCCAGTCATTGAGCCATTCCTGCAACTGTCCCCATTTCCCGATCTGCATGGGAGGCAGACGGTCAAGGGCTATGAGAATGCTGTCAGCCAGATCTTTATCCTTATTTAAAATACGGGCAGCTTCGATGGTTTTTGTAAACAGGTCGAATACCAGTTGGTTGTCCATGGTGGCGCCAGCCGTTATGGAATATTCGGGATGTGTCCCGGGCGCATTTTCCGGAGAAACAGAAGGACAAACAACGAGCCAGTGGTTTTCCGGCTCCTCGGTCAAAAAATCAAGATAAAAGCGGGAAGCCTCACGGATAACCGGATATGCCTGTTCCAGGTACCCCGTATCCCCGCAGTACAGGTATTTGTCGAATAAATGCTGCGAAAGCCATGCCCCTCCCATGGGCCACATGCCCCAAAAGGCGCCGTCAACCGGACCATTGATCCTCCAGATGTCGGTATTGTGGTGAAGTACCCATCCCCGTGTGCCATACATGTCCCGGGCTGTCTGCCTTCCTGTCTCTGCCAGTTCGCTTGTCATGCGTACCAGCGGCTCATGCATCTCGGAAAGGTTAGTTATCTCGGAAGGCCAGTAATTCATTTCGGTATTGATGTTAACCGTATACTTGCTGTCCCACGGGGGCAACAAACGATCGTTCCAGATTCCCTGCAAATTGGCCGGCTGGCCTCCGGGTCTGGAAGAAGAGATAAGCAAATATCTCCCAAACTGGAAGTAGAGAGCGACCAGCTGCGGATCGCTGTCTGTGTTGAACCTTTCCAGCCGTTGATCCGTTGGTTTGTTTGCCGCCGGGGTCATTCCAAGATCAAGGTGCACGCGGTCATAATACTGCTGGTAATCTGTACAGTGTTCATACAGGATATGGTCATAACTCTTTGCTAAAGCCTGCTCCAGGTATTGGGCCGACTTTTCGTGCGGTTTCCCGCCCAGGTCATTGTAATTTATAAAATTGGTTGCTATTGATATATACAGGGTTGCGGTATCGGCCCCTGTCACCGTCAATACGGTGTCATGGGCAGTCACCGAACCGTTGTCGGTCAGAATTTTGATGCGGGCACAGTAGGTTACGGCACCTTTGACACCTTCATGATCACTGGTCATTCCGGATAAAACAAGCTGGTCTTCACCCTGAGTCGACCATTCAGCCCCGGGAAAAGAATCCATGGTGACAGAAAAATGCAAGGCAGCCCTTTTATCGGCGGTGATCCGGCCAACGATCACCTGGCGGGGAAAAGAAGAAAATACACGGGTTTGATAGGTAGCGTCATTCACCATGTAGCGTGAGGAGACAGTGGCATTCTCCAAGTCAAGTTCGCGGTGATAACGGGCGTATTTCTCGTGTCCCGGGAAAAAGAGTTTCAGATTGCCCACTGCCTGATATGGCATGCCATGAGACGTTTTGCTCACAAATTTCTCATCTGTCAGGGCCTGTGCTTCACGGTACTTTTCCTGGAAGATCAATCTTCTGACCTCGGTCAGGGCCTCCCTGGCTTCCGGATTGTCGTTGCGATTAGGCTGGCCGGCCCAGACAGTATTCTCGTTTAGCTGCCATGTTTCCCGGCATGGATCCCCGTACACCATGGCTCCCAGGCGGCCGTTCCCTATGGATAATGCTTCAATCCATTGCCCTGCCGGCTTATCATACCACAGTTTCATTCCTGTAGCCGGCTGTGCGTTGGCTGTGGCAGATTGGAGCAAGAAAAGAAAAGCCATATAGAGTAACGGACGATCTTTTCTCATTTTCAATATCAATTCATTGTGAACCATTCAAAATCAACATGACCGCCCGGTTCCAGGGTTGCATAATTGAATAATCCGAATTTGTTCCCTGTGAAGACTTTCAGGCTGAACCTCATTTTCAGTTCATCCCCTAACCGCTCAAAAACCCGGTTGTCATAACTGTATGCAAAGCTTGCTTCTTCCGAGGCGTTTGACAGCATACTTCTCAGGTATACTGTTGTTGACCGTAACGGAACAGAGGCAACCAGTTCCCCGTTATTGACCATGATCAGATTCATTTCTCCTTTTTCCCGCTTAACGGCTATGTAGGCATAAGGATCCTGAAAAACAGCCAGGCCGGCAATATCTCCATCTTTCATGGCATCCACATCCATCTTGACGGTGCCAATGGTCGACACAGCATGGTCGTAATGGGCAAAAGGCCGTTGGGTAAGCATATTGGGCGCTTCCCTAAGGGTTTCGACCACCTTGCCCGTTATCAGGCGAAGGTGGCCGGGACGTTGGGTCAAGGACCATTTTCCCGGATGGGGATTGTGGTTCCATCCCCATTGCATGCCCAGGGCATCATCATCAAATGCATCGGAAGCGGGGAGCTGTCTTACCGGGTATGTTTTCCCCACATCGGGCTTTTTATACGTAATAACGCCCCTGCCTTTCACACCGGCCACCGGCCAGCCATCCACCCATGATACAGGCTGTAATGAGGGAAAACGACCAAAAGGTCCGCTGTCGACAAACAGAATGGTCCACCATTCTCCGGTCTGCGTCCGGATGAGTGCTCCCTGGTGGATTCCAAAAGTCACACCGGGCACCGTGTCGCGAATCACTATTTTCTCTTCGTAAGGTCCGAAGATGTTCCGGGAGCGTAAAGCCACCTGGATCCCGTCCCTGCCACCGTAGGTGCAATAGAGGTAATAATAGCCGTCTATCTTGTATACATGAGTTCCTTCAAGTCCGGGACGAATGGTGCCGGTGTAAACCAAAGAATCAGGGCCCGCAGGGGCAAAATGCTCATCCAGCGGGGTAATGCTTATGTCACCATAGCCATGAGCAACATAAATATCCCCGTCATCATCGAAAAACAGGCCGGGATCATAAAAGCCCTTCGGTAATTGTCTGATCTCCCAGGGTCCTTCTGCATTAGCTGCGGAACAAAGAAAGCCTCCCTCGTCCAGTGTGATGAAAAGCAAATAAAAGATTCCGTTGTGGTACCGGATACTGGTGGCCCATTGTCCGTGTCCATAGCGGTTGCATCCGTCCAGATCATAGCATGGACTGAAATCGAATCGCGGCACTGCATTGCTGCAATACTCCCAGTTTACGAGATCGTAGGATTTCAACACAGTCACTCCCGGAAATACAAACATGGTGGTTGAAACCATGTAATAGGTATCCCCGACCAATATGACGTCGGGATCCGGAAAATCAGCCGGGATCAGCGGATTGGTATACGTGCCGTCTCCGTTGTCGCTTTGGAATTTTTGCTCAGGCAACTCGCACATGGGGGCCAGGATCAGCAGGCATAAAATCGAAAAAAAGGCAACTCTTTTCATGGCAGATAATACAGAGGCCGAACTATTTTTGCCCGTAATAGGCATCCGGTCCGTGTTTGCGTTCAAAGTGCTTGTCAATCAGCAATTGATTCATTTCCAGTGAAGGATTAATGGAATAAGCCACAGCTGCCATTTTGGCCACCTGTTCCAGGACAACTGCGTTCTCCACCGCCTGGAACGGATCTGCTCCCCATGTGAACGGACCGTGATTCTTCACAAGCACTGCAGGAGTATGCATGGGATCCATATCCCTGAAACGTTCAATGATCATATTTCCCGTCTCCCATTCATAATTCCTGTTGATCTGTTTTTTGTTCATGGCAGCGGTACAGGGAATGGCACCATGAAAATAATCTGCATGGGTTGTACCGATATTGGGCAGGTCAACACCTGCCTGTGCCCATGAAGTGGCATAGACTGAATGAGTATGGACTATGCCCCCGATACCTTCAAAAGCACGGTATAAGGCAAGATGGGTGGGAGTATCCGAGGATGGCCTCAGATCTCCCTCCATTACCTTTCCGTCCTTGTCGACAACCACCATCTGGGCGGCGGTCATAGTCCGGTAACTTACACCGGAGGGTTTAATAACCACCAGACCCGTTTCACGGTCAATGGCCGAAACATTTCCCCAGGTAAAAATCACCAGACCATGTTCCACCAACATGAGGTTTGCCTGGAGTACTTTTTCTTTTAAAGATTCTAACATGATGCTAAATTACCAAAAATACCAATAGAAAGCTGCCGTGATGCCCAGGATGATCAAGGTGTGGATAACATCCCAGTGATTCCAGCTGGCTCGCGTCTCTGCTTTCTCTGCTTCTGTGGCTGTTCCGAATACCAGGCCCTGGATCATGGCCGGTTGTGGTGCTTTGGTAAACATGCTCACCACTATGATGACAATGATACAGAAGAGAAACATCCAGCCGCAGAAGAACAACCAGTTGGTTTCATAGAAAACACTATAAAAGAGTCCCGAATGGGTTGCCGAATCAACACTGGTGTAAAACACTTTGGCGCCGAGCCGTGTAAGCCCGATCACAAACCCTGTTATCAGTCCCCACATGCCGCCCTTGGCACTGGCACGTTTCCAAATGATCCCCATAAGGAATGCGGCGGCAATACCCGGGGCCAGAACGGATTGCACGTCCTGCAAATAGGCGTAGAGAACATCCCCTATGCTTCTCATGACAGGTATCCATAATATGCCCAGGAGGACGATCACAACGGTAGCGATCTGACCTATGCGGACCAGTTTCTTTTCTGGTGTCTGCGGCTTGAAGCGCTTATAGAAATCTATGGTGAACAGCATGGCAGAGGAATTGAACAAAGATGCCAGGGAACTCATGAGCGCAGCCAGGATACCGCAAACCACCATCCCCTTGATGCCTGCAGGCAGCAAAGTGGCTACCAGTTGCGGAAACGCGCTGTCAGCCGTGTTCAGCACGAATAGCTGTCCGTTGATTGTTACTCCTTTCTGGGACATGGCAAAAGCGATCATGCCGGGGATAAGGAAAAGGAACACAGGAGTCAATTTGAGGTATGCCCCGAAAATGGCCCCCCTGCGCGATTCTTTCTGGTTCCGGCCAGAAAGGACACGTTGTACTATATACTGATCTGTACACCAATACCAAAACCCGATGATGGATGAACCCAGCAAGGCACCCAGCCACGGAAAATCGGGATCGTTGTTGTTCCGTATCAGGTTGACCATGGAATCCCCGTATTCATTGACAGGGGTGGCTCCGCAGATAGCCAGCACTTCTTCCCAGCTCCCGACGGCTCTCATTCCCAGCACAAGGATGACCAGGGATCCAATAAGGATGATTGGCGTTTGAAGTACAGAAGTGTACAATACGGATTTCATTCCACCCAGCACCGTGTACAGGGCAGTGAGCAAGACCAGGCCTATAGCGGAGATCCAGAAAAAATCTATGCCCCAGAGTTCCTCTATGCCGAATACTTGCTGGAAAACAAGTCCTCCCGCATAAACGGTCACGGCAACCTTGGTGAGCACATAACTCACCAGGGAAATCAAAGACAGTATGGTACGTGATTCCTTATTATAACGCTTTTCCAGGAACTCGGGCATGGTGAGGACCATGCTTCGTGAATAGAAGGGAACAAAAACCCAGCCCAGCAGCAGGATTATCCATCCCTGGATCTCCCAGTGTGCCATGGCCATACCGCTGGAAGCTCCGGCTCCGGCCAGGCCAATCAGGTGTTCAGACCCGATATTGGAAGCAAATATTGATGCCCCTATGGCCAGCCAGGTCACATCACGGCCACCCAGAAAATAATCTTTAGAATCTTTCGATTTCCTTCTTAATACCCATACTACGATCCCTATCAATACCAGGGCAAAAAGGCCGATGACAATCCAATCCAGTAATTGCATAAAAAAAACGATTAATCGGTTATTGTGCTGAATTTATAAGTGCAGTGACTGGTATAGGTCTCTCCCGGACGCAATGCCGTGGTTGGCCATTCCTGCTTATTGGGAGAATCCGGATAATGCTGCGTTTCAAGACATACGGCAGCACGTTTTTGATAAACGATCCCGTTTTTTCCCGTTACTTTCCCATCCAGGAAATTGCCTGAATAAACCTGTATCCCCGGCTCTTCCGTATAAACATCCAGTTTTATACCGCTTTCGGGTGAGAAAAGCGTGGCGGCAACGGTGCCCATATCTCCCTGAGTGTCCAGCACCCAGTTGTGGTCATAGCCGTTACCGTACTTTATCTGTTCATATCCTGTACTGTCAATGTCTTTTCCAATGGCTTTGGGTGTGGTGAAATCCATTGGTGTACCTGCTACCGGCACCATCTCACCGGTGGGTATGAGTGTTCTTCCAACGGGTGTGAAGCATGTTGCATTGACATACAGGAAATGATCCAGGATGTTTTGTGCGGGATTTCCGCTCAGGTTGAAATAGGAATGGTTTGTCATGTTGATGACAGTAGGTTTGTCTGTTGTGGCCTGGTATGCAATTTCCAGGGCGTTTTCCGGGGTGACGGTATATGTTACCCTGGCTGTAACGTTTCCCGGGAAGGATTCGTCTCCGTCCGGAGAATGCAGCACAAGGGTCACGGATTGTTCGGTAAGCTTTTCCACTTCATACACCTTGTATTGCCATCCTTTTGGCCCTCCGTGCAGACAATGTCCGAAGTTGTTTTTGGGCAGTTCATAGTCAGTTCCGTCCAGTGCAAAACGTCCCTGGTCTATCCTGTTGGCATACCTGCCGATGGAAGCCCCGAAATCCGAGGGAATTTCCATATAATCGGTTACATTGCTGAAACCCAGGACCACGTCACGCAGCGTGCCTTCCCTGTCAGGAACCATAATGGATACGACGCGTCCTCCGAAATTTGTGATACACACTTCCATTCCCTGGCTGTTTTTCAAGATATACAGCCCGGTCTGCTGCCCGTCTTTTTCTGCTTTGAAGTTGTTTGGATACAATCCCGAAACCGATGATGAAGGGGTCTGTGAACATGCGCAGAAAATAAACATGCAAGCCAGGGTAACGCATCCGGTAAATAGTATTCTCTTCATAGGTAGGTTATTATATATTGTTATATGATCATTGTGTCACTTTATCCCTTGGCAGCCATACCATCATGGATCCTGCCCCCCTGTGAGCCCACGCATAGTAGGGAATAAGGGTAAGCAAAACCTCTTTGGCAACCGGAATGTCGTTGTCACCGGTAGCCTGTACCCTGGCGGGTGTTTCCAACTGCACAAAACCGTACAGTTTATCCGGGGCGGGTACTGCCCTGAACTCCGGCGCAAGGGGCAGAAGCAAGCTTTGCAGGTCAAAGTCATTATCGGGCCATTCTGCACAGTAAACCACCGGCCCCCTTTCAACAGCCAGGCGGCCCCTGTTTGCTTCCACTTCTTCTTTGGCTGTAACTGTCCTGGCTTCCATCTGGAAATTCACCTCTATGGAATCGCCTTTTTTCCATTTCCTTTCAATACAAAAATATCCGTCACAAATTGTTCCGTCCGTTGCCTTGCCGTTCACTTTGATGCTGTAACAGGATTTTTTTCCGTCGGCATATGAATACAGATCTCCGGGAACCGGCCGGTCCTGCACCCAGCCAGGAATACGTACCTTGATGATCACGTTGTCTCCCGGTGCCTTGTCTATGGTGATGGTGATATCGCCATCCCAGGGATAATCCGTCTGCTGGCGCAAGACCATATCATTATCCAATACTTTGGTGGATAGTGTGTTGGATATGAAAAGATTTACATAAAGGCTGTTATCCTTCACAGCATAAATATAGCCGGGGAGTGACGGTATGAACCGTGCTATATTGGAGGGGCAGCAGGCACAGCCAAACCAGGGTTGGCGTTTGTGCTGACCTTCTGACTCCAGTGGATTGGGATAGAAGAAACTGCCCCCGTCCAGGGAAACACCCGAAATAAGCCCGTTGTATAGCGTACGTTCCAAAACGTCATAATACCCCGCCTTGCCATGCAGCAGGAAAAGGCGGTGATTAACGTACACGTTTCCAATGGCTGCACAGGTTTCACAATAGGCGGTCATATTGGGCAACTCGTAATTCTCACCGAAGGCTTCACCCCGGTTGGTTGCGCCAATCCCGCCGGTGATGTATAATTTCTTTGTTACAATGTTCTCCCAGATACGGTCTATGGCAGCGATATAGGATTCGTCCCCTGTAAGGGCCGCCACATCTGCCATGCCGGAGTACATGTAAGTGGCACGTACTGAATGACCGACCGCTTCGTCCTGCTGAATGACGGGTATATGGGCCTGACTGTACAAGTCTTTGCGGGAAGTATATCCGCGTTTGTCAAGAAAGAATTTGGCTTGACGGAGGTATTTCTCATCTCCTGTCACCAGGTACAGTTTTGCCAGGGCCATTTCGGCTATCTGGTGGCCTGGCACGGCAACCACCTGTCCGGGACCCTCTCCTATCTCTCGGCAGACACAATCTGCATAACGTATGGCAATATCCAGGAATGTCCTTTTTCCGGTAGCCTGGTAATGAGCAATGGCTCCTTCCACCATGTGTCCCAGGTTGTAGAATTCATGGCTCAATTCCTCCACTTTTTCCCATCTTTTACTCCCGGCCCATTCGTGGGGATGTTGGGGATTCATGGTACGGGCCGTATACAGGTATCCGTCGGGTTCCTGTGCAGCAGTCACCAGTATCAGGACACTGTCAATATAGGCTTCCAGCTTCTTATCGGGATAGGTTTGAAGCAAATAACTGGCTCCTTCAATGGTCTTGTAGACGTCGGTGTCATCAAAGGAATAGCCTGTAACATCATTTTCCAAGCCGGGGTGGGCAGCCTTGACGAAGTTATCATAACGCCCGGTTTCCTCACACTTGCTGAAAGCAAGAGGAACAGTGACCTCACGGCTGGCTTTCAGGCGCTGTCCCCAGAAAGCATCGGTTATTAAGACAGACGTAAAAGGCACCGGATCAATGGGATAGCCATGCAGCACCAGCGAAAGAAGAGGTATCGCCCATAGTTTTATCATAATTATTGCTAATTTAGAAATTCAAATATGATGAAAATATCTTTTTTCTCCCCGGGTGTGGTCTAATTTTAAATGAAAATGAATTCTTTTACACATTCACAACCTGCCCATTTTTGTTTACTTTGTATAAATCAAATAATAGTTACGTTATGGCATTTGAAAATTTTGAAGTATGGTTTGTAACAGGAGCACAGCTTCTTTACGGAGGAGATGCGGTTATTGCCGTGGATGCTCATTCCACCCAAATGGTAAAGGGATTGAACGATTCGGGTAATCTGCCCGTAAAAGTCGTTTATAAAGGGACGGTGAATTCAGAGAAAGAGGTAACCGCCACTTTCAAGGAAGCCAATAATTGTGAAAAATGCATCGGGGTGATAACCTGGATGCATACTTTCTCCCCTGCCAAGATGTGGATCCATGGATTGCAGGCACTAGACAAGCCGTTGCTGCATTTCCATACGCAGTTCAATAAAGAGATTCCCTGGGACACCATGGATATGGATTTCATGAACCTCAACCAGAGTGCGCACGGAGACCGGGAATTCGGACATATTGTGACCCGGATGCGCAAAAACCGGAAAGTGGTTGCCGGTCACTGGCAGGATGATAAGGCACAGGCTCAGATTGCCGTCTGGATGCGGGTTGCCGCGGCCTGGGCCGATGCCCATGATATGAGGATCATCCGCTTTGGTGACCAGATGAACAATGTGGCCGTGACAGACGGAGACAAGGTGGAAGCTGAGATGCGCCTTGGATATCATGTAGATTATTGTCCGATCGCCGAACTGGTTGCCGTGCAGTCACAGGTTACCGATGCAGAAGTGGATGCCCTGGTGGCTGAATATGAATCCCAGTACAAGGTGGCCGACAATTGCAAAGACGGGGGAAAAGACCGTGCCCAGGTTCTGAAGGCAGCCCGTGAAGAGATAGCCCTCCGCAGGTTCCTGCAAGAAAAGGGAGCCAAGGCCTTTACCACGAATTTTGACGATCTGGCCGGGCTGGACCAGTTACCCGGACTTGCCTGCCAGCGTCTCATGGCTGAAGGCTATGGTTTTGGCGCTGAAGGTGACTGGAAGACTGCCGCCCTTACAAGGACGGTGTGGTTCATGAGCCAGGGCATGCCTAAGGGGTGTTCCTTCATGGAAGACTATACCATACATTTTGACGGTAAAAAGAGTGCTATCCTCCAGGCTCACATGCTGGAAGTATCTCCTTTGCTGGCAGACAAAAAGCCCCGGCTCGAAGTTCATCCCCTGGGCATCGGCGGCAAGAATGACCCGGCCCGCCTGGTGTTCACCTCAAAGGAAGGCGAAGGCATTGCTGCTACCGTCATTGACATGGGTAACCGTTTCCGTCTGATAGTGAACAAGGTGGATTGCATCAGATCCAAAGCACTTCCCAAACTCCCCGTTGCTTCTACCCTCTGGATCCCCCGTCCTGATTTTGAAGTGGGAGCCAGCAGCTGGATCCTTGCAGGGGGTACCCATCACACCGCTTTTTCGTATGACCTGACCGTGGAATATATGCAGGATTATGCTGAAATGGCGGGGATAGAACTGGTGGTCATTGATGAAAACACCACCATCAATTCGCTCAAGAAAGAGTTGAAGCTGAACGAGATATATTACCTGTTGAACAAAGCGTTGTGCTAGCATGGATAAATACGTTATAGGACTCGATTACGGAACCGATTCGGTTCGAGCCGTGATTGTCAACGCACGTACCGGTGAAACGGTCGCCACCTCTGTAAAATATTATCCCCGCTGGATGGAAGGCAAATACTGTTTGCCTTCTGCCAACAGGTACCGTCAACATCCCCTGGATTACATAGAAGTGCTTGAAACCTCTGTCAGGGAGGCTCTTTCGCTGGCTCCTGCGGGAACGGCCGGGAATGTGGTGGGAATAGCTTTTGATACAACGGGAAGCACGCCTGTCTTTATCGATGAAACCGGAACGCCGCTGGCCCTTCTGCCCGGATTTGAAGAAAATCCGGATGCCATGTTCGTGCTTTGGAAAGACCACACGGCCGTTGCCGAGGCCGCGGAGATCAACAAACTATGCAGTACCTGGGACATTGACTATACCGCTTATGTGGGAGGCATCTATTCATCTGAATGGTTCTGGGCCAAGGCGTTGCATATTCTCCGAAATAGCAGTTCCGTAAGGGAAAAGGCTCATTCCATAGTAGAACACTGCGAATGGATGCCCGCATTGCTGACCGGGGTGAAAAAATCGTCAGACATTGTCAGAAGCCGCTGTGCACAGGGTCATAAGGCCATGTGGCATCCTCGCTGGGGAGGCCTGCCCGGAGAGGATTTCCTGGTAGCGCTTGATCCCCTTCTGGCTGGTTTCAGGGACAGGCTTTTTGAGGAAACCCATACGGCCGATAAACCGGTGGGTACTTTGACCCCCGAGTGGGCTGAACGCCTGGGCCTTGGCACCGGAGTAGTGGTAGCGGGCGGGGCCTTTGACTGCCACATGGGGGCAGTGGGGGCCAACATTACACCGAACACTTTTGTCAGGGTCATCGGAACATCAACCTGTGATATCATGGTCGCTCCCTATGACGAGATCGGATCTTCACTCATCCGGGGCATTTGCGGACAGGTGGACGGCTCGGTGATTCCCGGGATGATAGGCCTTGAAGCAGGGCAATCGGGTTTCGGCGATGTTTACGCCTGGTTCAGGCAAGTCCTCGAGTTTCCGCTCAGGCAACTGCTGCCGGACGGAGAACAGGCCGATGTGCTTTCTGAAAAGATCATTCCTGCGCTAACGGCCGAAGCCGGGAAAATTCCCGTGGGAGAATGTACCCTCATTGCCACCGACTGGATGAACGGCCGTCGCACACCCGACGCCAACCAGTTGCTCAAAGGGGCCATTGCCGGCATTACGCTCGGCACTTCGGCTCCGCATATCTTCAAGGCTTTGGTCGAAGCTACCGCTTTTGGTTCCAGGGCCATTGTGGAACGTTTCCGGAGCGAGGGCATCCGGATAGACCATGTCATCGGGATCGGAGGCATTGCCCTGAAGTCGCCATTCGTGATGCAAATCCTGAGCGATGTGCTGGATATGCCCATTGAGGTTTGTCGTACCGACCAGGCCTGTGCGCTGGGGGCCGCCATGTTTGCTGCCACTGCTGCAGGTCTCTACACAAAGGTGGAGGAAGCCCAGCGTGCCATGAACTCGGGATTTGCCAAAACTTACCATCCCCGAAAGGAAATGGCCCGGGCATACGACAAGGAATACCGCAGGTATCTTGAACTGGGACGCTACTGCGAAGGTTCCATCTAATAAAATAACCGGGTGAATGGGTCAAGCAAAGTCTCGTCCCATTCACCCGGTTATCAGTCTATATAACGGGAGAAGAAATCCAGGAAGTAAGGCCAGTTGGGACCGGCTTCATGTCCGCCATGGTGCTGCCTGTAGGCCAGCTCTCCGTCCAGTAATCCAAAACCCTGCACCGGAAGAATGTCTGTACCCAGTCCTTTCCTGCCCAAAAGCTCATAAACAGGCGAAGCTTTGGAAGCTGCGATGAACATCCCGGCAATATCCACCCATTTATCGGCTTCGAAACTCCCGGCCGAAATAAAGCAAGGCCTGGGAGCGCATAAGGCGATCAACTCATGCTGGTCTACGGGCAGGTCATCCTCGTTAAGCGGATCGGCCCCGTATTTGATAAAATTACCGGCCATCCAGTGATATTCGCCGTCAGAAGCGAGATTGCCGAGGCTTTCACCGCAATCCCTTCTCCACCCGGCAGCTCCCCCCTTTCCCGAGGAACAGATAAAACCGGCGGCTATCCTTTCATCGAAAGCCATGGCAACCAGTGCCGCCTTGCCGTATCTGGAAACCCCTTCCACGGCGACCTTTGTGGCATCAAACCGGTCATCGGCCTGTAAATAATCGATCATCCTGGAAGCACCCCATCCCCAGGCGCGGAGAGAACCCCAGTCGCACGGCTTGCGGTACTGTCCTTTGTTACATAACCCAATAATACCTTCCCTAAGGCCATATCCGCCATCGGCCTGAACAGATGTGGGGACAATTTGTGCTGCAGCCCAGCCGCGTTCCACAACCAGTTGCTGCCATGGCTTGCCTTCTCCGAACGGATGGCGGGGATCTGTCATCATCCACGAGAATTCAAGAACCACCGGCATGTTTTCCAGGCAGTTTTCCGGCCATATTATTTGGGCCTGAATTTCAACAACAATTTCCGGATAGTCTGAATTATCAACTATACCAAGCAGCTGGCGGATCACTACGGGAATACCTCCCAGATTGGTTTTCTCTTCCCTGACCGTCTTCCAGTGAACAGCAGGAACATGATCCGGAATACGCCCGTAAATCTCTTCTTCAAATGCTTTTACCAATTCAGGACGTCTTGTTTTTCTCCACATCCCGGCATTTTTTACTTTCTTCCCGTCAAATGTGGTCAGGGCATCGGGATAGAAACAATATGGATTGGCCTTAAGTTCATCGTAGTTTGGCTGCCTGTCCGGATCCGAAGAATTTGGGTCACGGCCGGGACGTACCGTATGAATACCCAGCTGACCTGTCATTTGGGCATGATCGGCAACCGAAAGTTTGTTCAGGCTGTCCATCACCCTCAGGAGGCTGTCTCTGTTGAACTTCTTATTGCCGTAAAACTGCCCAAGACATGCTGTCGGATCTATCAGGGCAACAAATAATATAATAGCGGGTATGTAGTTTATTTTCTTCATGGTGTCAGGGGATCACCCATTTCTGAATTTTCCACGCCGTTTTCATCCAGTTTGAAGATCATGAACTTTGGGGTATCATTAGTGCAGGGAGTCCACTTCCTGTTATCCTGTCCGTTCGGATCTCCATATTTCGCAAAATTCGTCCAGGCGGTAAGCATCACTTCAGATAGTTCCCAATCACCTTCTGTCCAGGGTCTCCAGCTGTTTCTCAAAGATTTGAAAACGTACCAGAGATCCGAGGAGTGGAATGCCCCTTTCAGCACGTTTTCCCTGCCATCGGTCGGCAGAGGGCGAGCAAACTGGTAAGCATACGCCTTATCCCCTGCTAGCTCGCGGTTCAGGCAGAAATCCGTTATTCCGGGTGCCATGTTGCCCATGTCGTTCAGGGTGAATCCAATCATATAAGGCACATTCGCCAGGTTGTTGTTGAGAGCGGCATCATCAAAGCTTTCATCCAAGACATACCCGTCTACCATGGGCGAAACCGCTCCCGTGGTCATCCAGGTACGTTTTCCGGTAACTGACTGATAGATACTTCCCAGGCTAAAAATAAATTCAGTTGAAGCGGCCCGCATCTTTTCAAGGTCGGTAAGGCCTGCCCAATCCATCACTTCCCTTGTCTGCTGCTCTGACTCTTCCAGCGTTAACGGCGCAAAAGCACGCATATAGGCAGACATGGAAGAGGATGGAGCAGCAGTGGCCAGACCGCTGGCACTCATGATGATGGCTTTGCTGAACAAACCCCTGGCCAGGGGAGATGCACAAAGGGTCTTAACACTGCGACCTCCGGCACTCTGTCCGAAAATGGTAACATTATCGGGATCGCCTCCAAATTGTGCAATATTTTTCTTCACCCATTTGAGGGCTTCAATCTGGTCCAGTATGCCGTAATTTCCCGATACATTTTCTGGACTTTCTGCCGCAAGTTCCGGATGTGTCAGGAAACCGAAAACACCCAAACGATAATTGAAAGAAACCAGTACAACGTCCTTGCCTGCCCACTCTTGGCCGTCAAATTCCGGCTCGGACCCCCATCCTTCCCTCAGGCCGCCGCCAAAGATCCACAGGGCGACGGGAAGCTTCTTATCGGTTTGTCCGGGGGATTTGGTCCACACATTAAGGTACAGACAGTCCTCGCTATAGGCTGACTCCTCACCATAACCCCACTCTGTTGTATAACCGCCGGGATAATGTGCAGCCTGAAAACCCGGATGTCCGAAGGTATCTGCGACCCTTACTCCTTCCCAGGAAATCACCGGCTGCGGAGCTTTCCACCGGAGCTCCTTGATGGGAGGCGCTGCATAAGGAATACCCCGGTAAACATAAACTCCCTTTACATCGGTTTTGACTCCCTGGACCTTGCCGCCTTCAATGGTCAGCACAGGATTGGGCCGGTCACAACTGAAAAGGGCCAGTGCAAAGAATAAAAACAACAGCTTTTTCATGGTGTTTTCTATTTGGTAAATCTGATCCAGTCCAGGCAAGTCTCGTGGTCACTCACGGACTTCACTGTTAGATGATGTATGCCTTTTTTAATGCCTTTCACACGAACAGGGATTTCTTTCCACCCTTCTGTCACCGGCACCTTGATTTTGGCAAGTGTTTTATTCCCGCTCTGCAGAAGCAGCGTTCCTCCCCGGGTAGCTTTTACCCGCAGGACCGCACCCTGGCAGTCACCGTCAAATTGAACGGTATTATAGCGTACCCATGCATCGGGGCTGCTGAAAACAGTCTTCCATCCGGCAAAATAATCGGTAGTGTCCAGGTATGCTATGTCAGCTCCTGCTTCACTGATCGCTGAATAACGGTCTATCTGGATATCAGATCCGGCCCGGGTGATACCTATGCCGCGCAGGGTCGGTTTCACCATGCGGATGCTTCCGTCGGCTTCAAAGTACAGACTGTCGGCGCATGCTGAACGGTTCTTGTCGAAATCAGGCGAATAGGCGTTATGGTGGTAGAAGATGTACCACTGATCCCTGAAGTTGATGATAGAATGATGGTTGGTCCAGCATTTGTTCGGCCATTCTTCAAAAAAGACACCCTTGAACTCATAGGGGCCGTAGATATTATCTGCCATTGAATAGGCCAGGACTTCTGTATCCTTACGTGCCCAGGGAAAGGTCATATAGTATTTTCCGTTCGCCTTGAACAGGTACGGTCCCTCGATAAGTCCGGGGGAAGGGAGGTTGCCTACCGGGGTGGGTTTCTCGGCCAGTTCTGACCAGTCATCGTTGAGTTTTGCGATATTGATGCCCCGCGAAGGCCATACCAGGTAACCCTGTCCGTCGTCATCCACAAAAATGCACGGACCGATCCCGTACACCCCTTCAATGGGTTTCTCACGGGGAGTATAAGGTCCCGCGGGATGATCGGCCACTGCCACCCCGACCCTGAAAGGAATGAAATTCCCGCCTGTACCCTCCCTCTTTATGAAGTCAGGGAAGAAAAAGTAATATTTCCCTTTATTCACGGCACAATCCGGAGCCCACATGGAATAAGCGGAAGGATCGCCCCAGGGAACATCTTTCTGGTCAAGTATCACTCCATGATCTGTCCAGTCGGTAAGGTTCTCTGATGAGAAAACGTGATAATCTCGCATGCAGAACCAGTCCTTGCGGGGATAATCCTCAGGTGCCGGAATATCGTGAGACGGGAAAACATAGACCCTGTCCCCCACCACCAAGGCGGAAGGGTCAGCCGAGAACTGATCACGGATGATAGTGTTCTGGGCCATGACTGCCGCTCCAAGCAACAGTAGAGTCAATGATAGGGTAATTTTTTTGAACATAAATATTTCTTTACAATAGTTTTTTGAAGTAGTCAGTCATCTTTTGAAAATATTCCGTATCAAAGCATCCGGGACCATGTCCCCCGCCTGGCACAGAAATGAAGTCAGCTTTGCCTCCGGCATTGTCATAAGCGTTTTTTAGGTATACGCTTTGGCAATGAGACACCACATTGTCTGCGTCTCCATGAATGATAAGGATTTCCGGATCATTTTTGTCAATAAAGTTGATGGGGCTGATCAGTTTAACCCAATCAGGTTCCAGGCGGGGATCCTTCTTCCCTATAAGCATGGCTTCCGGTGAAGATTCATCATTGGGAACCTCGCAGTTTGACATGCGGGCCATATCCACGGGACCAAACCAGTCAACCACAGCCTGTACACGGCTACTGACTGATAAATGATCTCCCACAGATCCTTCAATATCCACGGTGACATCACCCGATGTAAGTGTCTTTACATCGTTTGTCACACCGGCATAAGTGGCAAGGTGTCCTCCTGAAGAGAACCCGGTGATCCCGATAGACGAAGGATCTATGTCATAGTTGGCAGCATTGGCGCGAATGTAGCGGATGGCCGCTTTCACGTCCTGGATTTGTGCCGGCCAGACCGCCTGGATGCTGGAACGGTGATTGACAGAGACAACCGCAAAACCCGCCTGCAGAAGAGGAGTACCAACGGATGCGGAAGCCATTCCCTTCGCATTGTCAGCAAACCATGCGCTGCCGTAAATCACGATTACCGCCTGGTACATGTTTTTTTGTTCTTTGGGCAGGTATATGTCCAGGTTGTGGCATTCCTGGCCGTCTGAGGCATAATTCACATCCTTCCAGCTTCTGGAATAAGTACCTTCAGCGGGTCCTGACGGCATCTGGAATCCTTGTGCCGTTACGACAATGGTACACAGGGAAAATACGAATGTCAATATTCGGTTTTTCATAACGGTATCGGGTAACGACTATTTAAAAAGCAGAGGAGCAAGCTGATACAGACTTCTTCGCCAGGTCAGAAACTCATGTGCCGTATTTTCCGATACATACCCGACGGCATTGAAACCTGCATTTTTAAGGTCAGCCGTTGATTGTATAATACCCTCGGGGCGTTCTTTGCTGCCGCAACTTAAAAAGATGAGCTTCACCTGCGATTTGTCCTTTATGTCGTTTGGAGCATAAACACCACCGCTTAACAGTGCGTAATGGGCAAATACCTCGGGACGGTTCAGGGTGATCATTTTAGTTTCCATGCCACCCATCGACAGGCCGGCCATGGCACGGTGCTCCTTATCGGCAAGTGTGTTGAAATTTTCATCTATGTAAGGGATCAATTCGTCCACCAGAACCGTCTGGAACGGTTTAATGTCAAAATTCCTGAGCCCGCTGCCAAACTTGATCTCATTGGTCATTCCGTAGGTCATCACAATGATGAAAGGCTCGATCCTGCCTTCTGCAATCAGGTTGTCCATGATCAGATTGGCGTGTCCCTGTGTAGACCAGGCTGTTTCATCTTCACCCCAGCCGTGTTGCAAATACAACACTGGGTATTTTTTGTTTTTTTCTTTTTCGTAGCAAGGCGGTGTATACACAAAAGCTCGGCGTACAGAGTCTGTGCTGGGAGAATAAAAAAGTACTTGCTGTACCTTCCCGTGTGGAACATTCTTTAAAGCATAAAAATCCCGGTCGTAGGCTGGGATCTCTATACCGCTTTCCCAACGTGTTGAGCCATAGAAATTCAGCGTTCCCGGATCGTTGAAGACACCTCCGTCTATGGTAAGATGATAGTAATGGAATCCTTCATCCAGCGGACCTGCGGTCGTTCCCATCCATGAGCCGTCTTCTGCTTTTTGGAGCACGGTCCCTCCACGTCCCCCCAGGCCGAGGCTTACGCTAACTGCTGTTGCATCGGGAGCTTCAACGCGGAATCGTGCATACCCCTGGGAATTGACCATGGGATACTCTTTCCCGGGTTGGTTAAGGGTTGAAGGTTTAAAGTCTTCCTTTATTTCTGTGGTGTTCTCCTGGGCATAACCCAAACTTGCCATTAATAAAACGGCACTAATGAGTGTAACTATCTTTTTCATAAAAAATTAATCTTTAAATAACAGTGGTGCAAATTGATACAGGCTTCTTCTCCAGCTCTGCCACTCGTGTGCCGTGTCCGGTGAAACATAAAAATGAGCGTTCATACCTGATGCTTTCAGTTTTTCGGTTTCTTCCCTTGGATCCCCGCCAAAGCCGGGTCTGCGGTTTTCCAGTTCACGGCTTCCGAAGCTTATGAATACCAGTTTGTTGTTATCACGGAAACCGGGTGTGTTTTGTACATCTTCAACGGTTATGGTACCACCGCTGAAAATACCTACGTATGAGAACACGTCAGGCTTGGCCAGGGTGATGGCTTTTGTCTGCATCCCTCCCATGGAAAGACCTGCCATAGCACGGTGCTTGCCGTCTGCTATTGTGCGGAAACTCTTATCTGTCATAGGAATGATATCATTGATCAGTGTATTCATAAAACCTTCCGCCCAATTTCTGGGAGGCCATGTTTCCCCCTGTGCAGGGCGTTGCCGTGGGCCACCCATGCTCCAGGCCCCGTTGTCCATGACAATGATGAAGGGCAGGGTCTTGCCTTCGGCAATCAGGTTGTCCATGATCAGACCGGTTCTTCCCTGTGAGGGCCACCCGTATTCGTTTTCACCTCCACCGTGCTGTAAATAAAGAACAGGGTAACGCTTTGACATATCTGTTTCGTATCCCGGGGGAGTATAGACAAAACAATGACGCATGGTATTGTTCGTTTCCGAAAAATAATACACTTCCCGGACCTGTCCGTGAGGAACATTCTTCAATGCATAAAAGTCCTGATCCTTTGCTGGGACCTCAATCCCGCTACCCCAACGGCTGGCACCATAGTAATAAAGACTAGCCGGATCAGGGACTGATGCACCGTCAATATTCAACTGGTAGTAATGGAAGCCTTCATCCTGGGGAGCTGACTCGCCCGTCCAAACACCTTTTTCATCTTTGACCAGATCATACTTTACCGCACCAATGTCAAGTTGAACATAATGGGCGTCAGGAGCAGATATCTGTACCCGTACCCGGCCTTCAGAATTCACCATTGGATATTCTTTTCCGGGCTGCGTGGTACTTGAAGTCTTAAAATCTTCAACCACCTGGGCATAAGAGGTTAACGACATAAACCCAAAGGCCGCAAGAGCCATCAATGAATGTAATGTGATTTTCATGAGATTATATTTTAAAAATATGTCATTTGATTTTTCCTTTGAGCATAGTAACCGAGTGCGCCGGGAAAGAGTATATAAAAGAAGCTCCAGGCTTTTTCAAATCATTCTTCCTGACTGTCTGCACATTAATTTTGCCAAAATCATTTTCAGATTTAATATCGGGCCCATTGATCTCGTATACTTCTACCGGACCGCTGAATGTGCCTTGTTGACAATTGATTTCTGTAGATATAGCCTGGTCCTTATGCCTGTTAAGAACACATATCACCAACTGGTCACCGTTCAATGAAGCAGTCACGTCAAGATAGGGAACGTCTTTGATGTGTGTGTTTGCTTCGTTGTCTCCCAGAGAAAAACGCGGGGTGGTGTCGTAGGTCGGACTGTCTACAAATACATCCAGGGATTCACCTTTCATGTTGCTGGAAAACAATTGCAGTGGGTAATATATCGTCTGGAGGAACAGCTCATCCCTTTCTGTAAAAATGGGAGCGATCACATTGACTAACTGGGCCATATTTGCCATCTTGACAATATCCGCGTTTCTTACGAAACAGTTGAGGAATCCCGTAATCACCAGTGCATCCTCAAGATTATATCTTTCTTCAAGAGCACGGGTCCCGACAACGTCATCACCACTTCGTGCCCGGTACCAGACGTTGTATTCATCCCAGGCAATATAAACGGGACGACGCGATTGCTCCCTCAGTATCATACCCCTGACTACCTGGGTACGTTGATCCATCTCCAACGGAGTTGCCAGAAAGTCGTAGTAATTATTCCTGTAATTTCCTACGTACATATGCAGGGCAATGTAATCTATGTAGCCTTTCAGTCCTCCAAGAATAGTCGCATTCCAATGGTAGGGATCGGCTCCTGTAGCATAATTGGAAGAACCAGATGCAATAAGCTTGATATCAGGAGATGTGCTCCTCATAAGCTTAGCAGCCTCCCTGGCCTTTTTGACATAATCTTCTGCGCTTAGCTGGCCCATCTGCCAGTCCCCGTCCATCTCATTACCCAGGCCCCAGTACTTGATATTGTGTGGCTCTTCATGACCGTTCTTCCTGCGAAGTTCGGCATAATAAGGTCCTTCTTTGACATTACAGTACTCTACCCATGACTGCGCCTCAACTATTGACCCTGTTCCCAGGTTAACGGCAAAATAGGGTTCAGTTCCCACCTTTCTGGCAAAAGCCACGAATTCGTCTGTGCCAAATTCATTCGTTTCAAGACGCGACCATGCAAGTTCCATTCGGGGAATCCTATCCGGACCAACACCGTCAAGCCAGTGATAGTTGGATACAAAATTGCCTCCCGGGTAACGGGTTAGCGACACATTAAGGCCCCTGATGGCATCAAGCACGTCGGTACGCAGACCCTCCTGATCGGCCTTGGAGGAAGACGGATCATAAATGCCACCATAAACGCACCGGCCAAGATGTTCTACAAAATTGCCGTATATATTCTTATCTATCTGGCCAATCCTGCGGTCCGTGTCAATCTTGATCCTTGCTTCCTGGGATCGTAATTCATGAGGGACGATTAAGGATAATACACTTGCAATAATTAATATTCTGTTCATGGTTAATTATTTAAAAATAAGTTTTGCTACTTCGGTTATGTAATCACGGCAATTCATCCAGGTATGCCCCCCGTCGGGGAACATTGTCCTGTGCTGAATTCCACGCTCGTTAAGTGAATTGTGAAGGGAAAGTGAAGTCTGATATAGAAAATCAGAAGTACCGCAACTCAACCACATGAGTTTTAGGTTGGAACTGATCACTTCCGGCTTAGCGTAAGTCCCGTTATCAAAGTTGTTTGACACTTCATTACCGAAAATAGCCGGCGCAAAAGCGCAGACATACTGGAATTTGTCCGGATTGCCCAAACCACAGGCAAGGATCTGTCTTCCACCCAGTGAGAAACCGGCAATCGCCCTGCTTCCGGGTTCTGAACGAACCTGGTAATTTTTCTCGACAAAGGGAATCACTTCGTTGAGGATTTCTTTTGTGAAAAGATCTGTCCCCATCATGTCCATTCTCGTAGCTGATCCACGTCGCATCATCTCGGGATAAGGATTTGCGTAAGGCATTACTACAATCATTTTCTTTGCAAGGCCCTGAGCTATCAGATTATCCAGTATCATATTGACCTTTCCCACTTTGAACCATGTTTCATAAGTGTCTGTCATTCCATGTATCAGGTATAGAACCGGATATTTCTCCTTGCCTTTTGGATCATATCCTGCCGGGGTATAGACACACATGGGTCTGTCAAAACCCACATTTTTAGAATGATAGTACCGGTAGGATACTTTACCATGAGGGACATCCTGCATATCCTGAAAATCCGGGACCGGTCCGCGGACGTCCACAAGGCTGTTCTTGAAATTTTCGTTAGGAAAAATAAGAACATTGTTCGGGTCTGTGACCTGGATCCCGTCTACCACAAAACAATAAGGATAAATGTCGGGGGCCGGGGGCGTTACTGTAATGCTCCAAACTCCTTTCTCATCCTTTGTCATAGCTTTGTTTTCCTCAAACATCTGGCAATTGAGTTCTACCTTAAGAGCATTTTCAGCCTGGAAACGAAAGGTTACCGTCCCGTCCTTGTTGCACTCAGGAGATTTCACCCCGGGGGGGAACATAGCTGCCAGTTGCCTGCCCGTCAGGGCACGTGGAGGGTTCTGGGCAAATGATACATTATTGAACAATACACAAGCCGCTATTGCAACGATCAGAAAACTCTTTTTCATATGTTTATTCATTTGGCATTGTCCTTTAATTAAATAATAGGGGAAGGGTCTCATTAAGAAAACGTTTCACAGCCATCCATGTATGTCCGCGCAGGCCTTCCGTCTCGAGCCGGACCGTTTGAATGCCATATTTTTCCATGAGCTCCATAAATTCAGTGGCACCTCCGTACAGGAAATCAGCCTTATCGACTCCCAGCCAGTACAATTTCATCATTTTGTTCGTCCTGGCGGGATCCTCGTATATGGGCCTGTAGTTTTTTTCAAACTCTTCGGAGCCGATATAAGAGCTGTAAGAGATGATATGTGAAAATTTATCAAAATTGCCGAGGCCGCAGCGAAGCGCCTGCCCGCCGCCCCGGGAAAAGCCCGCTATGGCACGATGGTCGCGATCGTTGATTGTACGGTAGCTGCTTTCAATAAACGGTATGAGGTCGCCTATGAAATCCCCGGAGAAATAGTCCATGAATTTCGGCTCGGCCAGATAATAACCGGGATTGCCGTAAGGCATGACTATGATCATGTCCTTGGCTTTGCCCTGTGCTATAAGGTTGTCCATTATAAAGTTGACACGTCCCACTTTAAAGAATGTTTCTTCCGTATCCGTAGTACCACTGATCAGGTAGAATACAGGATATTTCTTTTTTGCCTGATCGTATCCCGGGGGTGTATAGACCACTACCGGTGCATACATTCCCAGTGTTTTCGAATAATAGAAGGTGTAATCGACGCTTCCGTGAGGCACGTTTGTAACCTCATGGTTCAGCGGCTCTTTTCCCCTTACTTCTACAAGACTGTTCTTGAATTTTTCATTAGGGAACCATTCAGCATTTTGAGGGTCCATGATGGTAACCCCGTCAACTATGAAGCTGTATGGATAGATATCGGGGGCAACAGGGCCCAGGGTAATGGTCCATATCCCGTCCGCATTCTTGTCCATGTTCTGTCTTTCTGCAAACTGGGCATTGATTTGTACGCTTTTTGCCTTAGGCGCATTCAGATTAAAGGTAACTGTATTGTCATCATTCACCACAGGAGATGGAGCAAAGGTCATTCTTCTGTTGTAATTTGTGGTTACCACGATCTTGCCTTTTTCTCTACCGGGATATACCCGGAGCTCAAGCATTCCTGTAATTCTGTTTCCGACACCGAGTTCGGTAAGGTTGGCTATTACTGTGGGTTTGGTACTGTCGCCAACAAGTTCTTTTTCGGTTAGCAGACCTTCCCAAAGGACTGGGCCGTATGAATGTCTGAGCGCATAATTATAGCCCGGCTCAATATCTTCAAACACATAATCATTCTGACCCTGGTGAATCATGATACGTGGAACCTCAGCACCTCCCCAACTCCATGCCGGACGTTCTCCGGGCTTGATTTTGGTAAGTTCGATTTCAGCACCGGTCCCGTTTACTGCCTCAGATATTTCCTTATAGTAGTCCAGCCCGGAATCAAAGGCCTCTATTTCGTAATAATATTCAGGGGATGTATTCAAACTGTGGATCGTAAGGAAATTCTTGTCGTAAACCATATAACTGTTGTAGAGCTTTCCAGTCTCTATGCCGTAACGCACCACATACCCGTCAGCCCCTTTGACGGGCTCCCAGATAAGGGTGGCCTCGCGACGGTCTTCCTGGTTCCTTACCGCTTTGAAATCATCAACTACCACACGCTCAACTGCATTGGGATTACCGAATACCCGAAGGTCCTTGACAGCAAACTTGGCTTCATCGTGCGTAGCCACATTGGTGACCTTGATATATCTTGCCCTAACCGGTTTGCTGAATTCTGTATAATCGTGTCTCAGATCAAATTTATTGTCACTCTTGTCAATAATTTTGGTCCAGGTGGCATTGTCGTTCGACACTTCTACCGTATAGCACTGATAGTGATCAGGAGGGGGAGACGGTCTGAATCCGCGTCCAACACTGACTGTGGCGCCAATATGGTCAAAGTTGCACTGGATAGCATAGATTTTACCGACTTTACCAAGGTCAACAGTCAGATACTCGCCCGGATCTCCTGTCTGTGCAGACCAGCATGTCATAAAGTCCTCATCGACTGCATTAGCAGCCACATAGTCCTCATAGGTTGAAGAAACTTCAATACGTTTCTTATGAGAAAGTAGCAGCCAGCCTGTCTGGTTACTGTCAACGGCATCTGTTCTGATACCCGGCCAATATTGTGGATAATCACCATAAGCCGTATTTGAATACATCACACCATCATCATCAACTGCAGTAGGATAAATGGCAAGTTCAGCTCCGCCGTTACCGGCGTACCAGGCTGGGATCATGCATATAGTCCATAGCTGACCGTTCTTATCGTGGAATGTGCTTCCATGACCAGCTCCAACGGCAAAACCTGTGGTTTTGAATGTGAGCGGATTGTGCTCCGAATAGGTGTAAGGGCCCATAGGACTTTCAGATACATATACACCATGCGAATACGAAAGGAATTCAAGACCAATGGCTGCATACTGGAGATAATATTTCCCGTTGTGTTTGGTTACCCAGGGACCTTCTATCCATGGAAATTCCTCCTCAAAATACTCTCTTCTCCCGTTGAAGATCGAGAAGATCACATCTTGATTTCTTCTGTTCTCGAATCCGTGATTCTTGTAATCCCCGAAGAAAAGTACCTTGGGATCCGATATCTCCTTAAAAGTATTCACGTCCAGTTCCACAACCTTGAACGGCATGATCTGTGACCATCCGTAAAAAAGATAAAGTCTTCCGTCATCATCCATGAACATGTTTGCATCACCGTAGCGGTCACTGTCAAAAGTAGCCGTAAGCGTCCACTCCCCTTTCTTTGGTTCTTCGCATTTATAAACGTTCTTATTGTTCATGGAACAGGCATATAGAATGCCGTCCTTCTCGATCACAGAGATCACCCCTCCCGGAAAGTTAGGTGAATCTATGTATTTCCAATCCAGGAAATCCGGGGAATACCAATATCCCCTGGTCCCTGTGACAAAAAGATAGTAATCGTCCTGATAAATCAGCACCACAGGTTCTCCGCCGCGGCTGGCTCTTTGATTGCCGGAGAGCAGATCAATAGGATTACAAAATGTTTTACTCTGAGCATAGGCAGGCATGAAAAGCAACATGGCTGCCAAAGTAACGAGTGTTCTTTGAATTATTCTTTTGACCATTATTTGTATGATGTAATGTTAGTAATGATCTTATTTATTTAGTGCATCTGCTACTTCTTCGCTGGCAAGTGACAACATCACGTAATTGGGAATTGAGTTGGTACAGCACTCATTTTCTCCCCATAGGAATGGATAATCATCCTTGTTTTCCATATAATCCGGTGCCAGAAGAAGAAGTCCCGGAACGACTCCGCCGGGGATTACCGTGTAGTCTGCGCGGTTATTGCCATAAGAAACATTCTTCGTATTGACGCCTATATCCGTAATAAAAGATACATTCGAGTACGGATGGCATCCATACAGGTAATTCAGACCAAGTAATACCAGTTCCGGATCAATCATATCGGGAAAGTATTTCCAAACCAGGTAGTTATTATAAGCCCACCTGATTACCTGGTCATTTCCGCCCCAACCGCGGCCCGAGATTGGCACCCCATAAGGATTTTTTTCACTTGCCTCCTTGATTGATGTTACGTATTCGGGGATAACGGCCTTCACTTTATCCTGGAAGTCCTTGTCCATGAGAGGATAGATGCTCAGGGCAGTACCCAGGTTGTAGTATTTGCCGGCAGGCGCACCGGGAAAGTTCATCTCAATGGGTTCAAGCTGCCTGATAACCGCCTCCTTGAAGAATTTCTCATAACTTTTATCTCCTGTCGTTTTCCATAGTTCAATGGAGGCGCTGATCCGGCTGTCCCCGCCAAATCGTCTCATCATTGGATTCGTTATCCGTGAAGGATCGGCATCTTCTGAATATTTCTCCCAGAGCATGATGGCATTCCTGAGGGCTCTCTCTGCAATCTCCGGGTAATAGGGTACGAGCACCCTGGCTGCCGAGGCAAGGGTTGCTACGGTCGACATGGTGCCGGCTGCACTGAAGCTGCCTGTGAATGCCACACGGTCATCACGGGTACCGGAAGTAAGTCCACCGGTTTCATAAGGCTTCAGGGATGGATTGTAAATCAGACCGTCAGTGATAGTGGCCGCATCGCCCAGATGATGATACTGGTACATATTGCTTTGAACGATCCCCTGAGCCACAAAACCTATGTTTTCCACCTGTGCGATGATGTTAAGCACACCATGCTGGATCTGCTGAATTACGTCGGGCGTTCCGTCCGGACGATGTATATCTACAAATTTTGTCTCCTGGTCAATGAACGTTTGGTCTCTCTCCGGTTTGAAAAGATCCCATAAAGTGATAAGATCCGAAGATAGGGACACAACCGTTCTGCTTTGAATGTCAAAGTCACCTGCATCGTACCAGCCACCAACGGCCAGCCCTGGAATATGTTCCCATGATTCATATTTTGTGTTGGTTTCCGCACCTTGCCGATAGCCGTCGAACTGCTCATAATTTACCGGAGCCTGAAGTGCGTCATCCATATGAGAACGTCCGTGCCAGGTACGATAACCTTCGTTAACCTCCATATGATCCATCTGAACAGGGAGGAATACATCCATGGACGCATGCCATTTGCCTTCGTAGACATTTTTATTGACAGGAAACACATTGGTCCTGTAGTCGCCAAAACGGATGCAATAAAGCCCGGGTTCCTGTACAGCAGTGAAATCTATGGTTACATAATTGTACCGGTTGTTGAATACACCCCATGGCGTGACCGGAGCTTCATAAGCCAACACTTCTTCTCCGTTGTCTGAAATACGGATAATGCTGGCTGTTTTTACGGGAGATGCATTCTTATCAAGTTCAACAACAGCTACTTTCCTTTGTGCCGGAGTATAACCGATTTGTGAGAAGCCCACATTGGGTTCACGAATCCAACCTGCATCGTAAGAAGGCTCGACGTACCATTCCAGGACCTTGCCGGTTTTGTTCCCCGGAAGGAATGAACGGACAACAAAAGTGCCGTTTTGGGCCAGATTTCTGCCATCAAAGAGGTTTATCTCCGATTCGGAAGAAATGCAAACGCGCAGATCAGGGTCTTCCGGAGCGAATACCAGTTTATTCCCTTTGGAGAAAGGTCTGGGAACAATGAATTCATTGCGGCCTCTGTCATCGAAAGTTGAGAGTCCGTAGAATTGCTCAATTTTCTCACTCCTGGGAAGCATATACGTATTGTCTGCCGGGTATTTGGGCAATATACCCGAAACACCGTCCATCATATAAGTCTTGCCAAAAAATGTAGCAGGAAAGAATTCCCAGTTGAGTCCGGCACGGCCTACTAGTTTTTCGGGAACAGGCCGGTCCAGGTACACAGCAATCTTGAAACCTTTGCCTGAAGAGGTTACTTTCACTTTGGATGTGAAATCATATTCTTTGTAGGTAAGTTCTACTTCAATAGAATTCCCCGCACGATCTACGGTTCTGTTTACCAGATCGGGGAAAATATCCCATTGCTCCGGAGTGTTCATCAGGCGTATGCCTCCACCCGTACTGATTCTCTCACCGCGCTGGATCAATTCAATAGCTGCAAGTTTTTCATCGCAAAACATGCCGGCATATTTATTACTGTAAACCAGTAAATTAATACCTCTTTCCTCGAAATATTCCAGATCGTTTACTGTAAGATTTTGCGCCTGTGCCTTGATTGTGAAAGTTGAAATCAAAAGACAGGACGCGAAAAAAAGCATTTTTTTAAAGAATGGCTGTTGAGTCATGTTTAATGGATTTTATTGGAATAGCAATTGTAATGTGGTGGATAGATATGTTCTGGCGTTCATCCATGTATGACCGCCCGGTGTCGTTATTCCCTGGTACCTGATTCCCCTGGCATCGAAATATTCCCTGTTTTTTACGACTTCTTTGTACAGGAAATCGTCCGACCCTACACCATACCATAACAGTTTCCATTGGGCGTTAACCTTGTCAGGTGATGTGTTAAAAGATGGAAAGTAAATATCCATTACCTCGGGAGTCAGGTAAGCGCTGTATGAACATATCCATGCGAATTTGTCAACATGTGAAAAGCCTGTGAAGAGCGATTGGCCTCCTCCCCTGGAAAACCCGGCAATAGCCCTGTTACCGGCTCCCGGAAGAGTGCGGAACTCCTTATCTATGAAGGGTATGATGCAGGCTGTCATCTCATCTGCAAATACTTTGTACATGTCAGCCGCTTCAAGGGATGTGGGGCTTGGAGTACCACTCATCATATTGCCGTAAGGCATGACTACGATCATGGGTTTGGCTTTCCCCTGGGCAATAAGGTTGTCAAGAATGGTATTGACCCTTCCCACCTTGAACCATGTTTCCTCTGTATCGGTAGTACCGCTGATCAGATAGAAAACAGGATAAGATGCGTCTCCTGCTTCGTAACCGGGAGGAGTGTAAACCAATACGGAACGATTCATGCCCAGGACTTCGGATTTATAGGTACACCATGTCACGCGTCCGTGAGGAACATCGTTGACGTGGTACAATGCCTTTTCATTGGGCACGGTAAGCAGGCTGGCTTTGAATCCTTCGTTAGGGAATATTTCTGTATTGGATGGATCAGACACGGTTACACCGTCTACTATAAAATTGTAAGGATATATATCGGGATTCTCAACTTTTAGTGTCGCACTCCAGATGCCCTCCCTGTTCATGGTCAATGATACGTTTTCCTTTAAAAACTGAGAAGATAAAAGAACCGATTTGGCATGCAGTGCTCTTATATTGAATGTCACGCCGCCTCCAAAAAGATGGATAACCGGAGATTCTACGGGAAGATAGTACATACGTGAAACAGGGGCCTTATATCCCATCAGGGGAAGCATGACTGCCGCATAGCGTCTGCCAAAATCGCGGTAGCCCTTTGCATCGAAGTGTATCTGGTCAAAGAACTGAGTACAGCAACTTGATGAAACCACATGGGCAGTTGGGATAGTAAGGGGCAGCTTATCTATGATGGCGTTCATGCCGGCTGACCTTCCTCCCCTGTCGGCATTAACCACTTCTCCGGCTATAAGAGGAACATTTTCTGCTTTAAGATCCAAATCTTTCAACAGATTCTCATAAACGCTTTTCACTTTGAGAGGCCAATCCTCTTCGCCTATGTTCGATTCACCCTGGTGCATGAGTATTCCGGCAATAACTCCGTCTTTCTGCGCTTTACGGGCAAGTTCCACCAGCCACTTATACGGGTCGTTATCATATGCTTTAAGTGCCGGGATCATCCACTGCGGAGCAGTCTTTGCGTATGTACCAATCGAATCTTTCATGAAAGCCTCGATCCGGCATCCTCCTATGGAAACATTGATGACGCCTACGGTATGATCTTCGGGGAGAACTTCCAGCAGGGTACGGCCGAAATAATCTACCGGCGTTAGGCCTGTTTTTTCCCTGCACAAAGGAGGAACCGCTCTATACCATTCACCTTTCACACGAGCCCGAGACGGGTCATCAACAGCGGCCATCATGCGGAAACGTTCACTAATATTCAAAGTATCCTCAGGTTCGATTCTGGCAGCTCCTTCCATGTTTGACTGTCCGAAGCACAAAAAGATATGGAATTTCTTGTCCTGTGCATTACCTGTGAAGACAAGAAGAATTAGCGTTAATGATAAAAGCAATCTTTTCATAATCCATCAGATATTTATTTGAGAACCTAAAACAAGTTTGTCCCCGGAATCATCTACGTTCCAGTATTGCGGCTTTCTGGGTCCATGCTCCTCGGCGTGATGCACCAGGAAGATCAGTTTACCTTCAAATGTTCTGAATAGCATACCGTGACCTGAGTTATTTGAAAGGAAGGCTTCTTCTTCCTGAACCCAGGGGCCGGCAATGGTACCGGACTCGGAGTAGGCTATACCCTGAACGTATCTTTCTTTACCCCAGCTTGACCAGAGCATCCCCAGCTTACCGGTTTGTGTTTTAAACATCTGGGGCCCGTCTGTGACCCAACCCGGCATTTTCAGACCAAAAGTGGCTTCACCAATGGAATTCATTTCCATTGACCAAGGAGCCTCCGATGCACGGAACATGGTTACCGGCTTCTCTGAAACTGTATAACTCAGGTCAGGAGCGAGTTCTATGTAATCCATCGTACCGTCAATGAGCTGTGTCCATTCGTGTACAAAGATCATATAGATCTTCCCGTTTTCTTCATAGAGAGTCCCGTCAATACAATCCCAGTCACGAGGCTGGTAGTCATAACCAGGCTCAACGGCAAAAGAGGTATACGGACCTTCGGGATTATCTGCCCTGAGCAGATAGGTTTGGTTATGAGGAACATTGTATCTCCTTGGGACTTGCTCGATAAGATCACTGTGGTCGCTCCATGTGCCGGCATAATAATAGTAGTCTCCTATCCTGTGAATCTCCGCTGCTGCGGCAAATCCGGCTTTTTCCAGCCATAATCCCTCGATGTCAATAATTTTATAAGGGCCTGTCCACATTTCCAGGTAAAAATCAACCCCGGCCTCGGGAATCTCAATACCGCTGGCCATGAGACCGCATCCATAGAAAAGTCTGCTGGAGGGGTCAGACACCCTGACTCCGTCAATAATAATAAAATAATAATGGAATCCGGGAACCTGGGGATCGGATATCACTTCCCACAATTCATCATTAATCTGAGACATGGGGTATATTTTATTGCATAGGTCCAGTTCCACTGTATTTGCATCAGGGGCAATGACTCTGAACGTGACACTCAGGTCCCGGTTGATCTTCGGGTATTCTTTACCCTGGATATTGGTTGAAGCGCTGAAAGATTCCGCCATATGCTCCGGCTTTCCCGATCCGCATGATTGGAACATGGCCATTGCCAACAATCCGGATGCAATAATACTCATGATTTTCATAAAGCACCATGGTTTTATTTGAAAAGATTCTGGGCAAACACATAAAGACTTCTTCTCCAGGTAAGCCACTCATGAGCAGTCTTTTGTGATACGTAGTACGTACTCTTGACACCAATATCCGCCAGGATTTCGTGCATTTCTCTTAAAAGGCCTCCTTCCGCTTCACCTGTGCCGATAAAGAGTAGATGATATTCCGAGTTGAATGTATCCGGATTGCTGAACACTCCGTTGTATGCACCGGCAAGTCTTTCAGGGTCCTTGAAACCGGGTTTGCTTAGATTGAACTCACCTATTACAATGATGCCGCTGAATCCTCCGACATAAGAAAAAAGGTCACTGTGTCCCAATCCCAGGTCATAGGCTTGTTTTGCTCCCCAGGAAAGACCGGCAACGGCCCTGTAGTTTCTGTCATTGATCGTACGGTAACGGCTGTCAATAAGAGGGATGACCTCTTCTGTCATCATTTGGTCAAATCCGGAAAAGGGATCATCGCTATCCGGCACACTGGCGTAACCGTTGTTCATTACAATGATCATGGGTTCAGCCTTTCCTTCGGCTATCAGATTGTCCAGTATGACATCCGCAAAACCTTGATGAATCCAGCCACTCTCATCTTCCCCTCCACCATGCTGCAGGTAGAGCACAGGATAATGCCTCACCGGGTTCTGCTCGTAACCTGCAGGAGTGTAAACATACATGCGCCGGTACTCCCTGCACACCTCGGACCAGAATTTCACAGAACGTACCGCTCCGCGGGGAACATTTTTTCCAGGCATATACCAATTACTCCCATCCTCATCTTCAGGTACTTCCACAGCACTTGAGTAGCGGCTGGTGCCATAGAATGTGTACACCGATGGATCGGCAAAAGAAAGTCCTCCCACTTTCAAGGAATAATAATGGAACCCTTCCACCAGCGGATCCGAGGTGACGCTCCAGATACCGTTTTTATCCCTTTTCATCATATAATCCCTCCCAAGTGACAGCACCACTGCATTGGCTGAAGGAGCGTAGAATGTGAAAGTGACAGAATTGTCCTTGTTAACCAGGGGATAGATCTTTCCGGAAAGATTGTATCGGGAGGGAGTTTGCGCATGAGACAACGTAACTGAAGAAAAAACGACCAGAAAGATTAACAGTTTACGTTTCATTTTCACACGATATGGATAATTGTCTTCAACAAATTTATAATATTGGAATCCCATTCCATTGACGTATTCAACCAAAATGTTGCAGAATCAATTCACATGACAAATAGTATGTTGTGATTGCAGGAACACATATTTAAAAAACAGACCATTTCTTCTGATAAGAGTTCATCTTATTGCTAACAGCCTCTTTTTATCCTAAGTTTGTTTCAGTGTATAGGATCATTTATTGCCTGCTGTTTTTGTTGTATATATGCCCTCCCTTGTCCGGACAGGCAAAGGACGTCTATTGTCCGCTCAGTTTCGATTCTATCACAATGGATCTGGGCAGCATTCAGGAGGCCGATGGTACGGTTTTTCATACTTTCCGCTTTGTCAACACATCATCCCGAACCATAAAATTCGGACGCATAGCTCCCAGCTGCAGATGTCTAAACACGATATTTTCTCAGGATTCATTTGAAAGCGGTGAATCGGGAGAAATCATCATCGGGTTCAACCCTGCCGGAATGACGGGTAAAGTTTACAGATATGTGGACATCTATGAATATGAAAAAGCATTGCTCGTCAGACTCAGCCTGACAGCAGATGTGATCCCGGAAGCACAAAGACAGGACGAAGCATTCAGTTACAGGATCACTGATCATGTATATGCCACTGCCGACAAGTTGAATATGGGGTATGTCCCGATAGGCGGGAAAGCAACGGGAAGGATTTCTGTCATCAATACATCGTCTGAAACGGTGGCATTACATATTTGCCAGCCTGAAAAGTCTTACCATGCAGATTTTGACTGTCCGTCATCGCTAGCGCCCGGCCAGAAGGCAAGTATTGAAATTTCCTTTTCAATTCCCGAAACTTCAGAGTCCTATGGGATCAAAAAGGATATTGTTGAAATATGGGTCGACAGGGCAAGGAATTCTTACAGGTTATCCACCTCCTTCATAGGTATTGATCATTTCGGCAAGGCAGTCCATGAGAAACCCGAGGTGATGATTTCGCCTTCCCTGGTTGCTCTTAAAAGGAACATGATCACCCGCCGCTTTGAAGGGAGTTTCATGATCCTGAACAGGGGCAACGCCAATCTCCATATTCGCTCGGTAGACACTGAAACTCCTGCTAATATCAATATAGGTAAAGGTGACGTGATACCTCCGGGCCAAAAGAAGAAAATCAAGGCAGGATCATTGACGGATCAGTTCAGTGTTTTCCTCATTACTGACGATCCCGTAAGACCTGTAAGAGAAATACGATTCCAACATAATCATTAACATATTAACATATTAACTTAATAATCTGATAAATGAAACATTTTAAATTACTTTTGGGCGCAGTCGCGCTGATCGTGCTTGTTTCATGCAACAACAAGAGCTACGAGTATCCATTCTTGAATCCGCGTCTTTCAATTGATAAACGCGTGGAGAATCTCATTACCCTGCTTACTCCGGAAGAAAAAGTCGGACTCATGATGAACGGCTCCATCTCTGTTGACCGGCTCGGGATCCCCGCCTACAACTGGTGGAACGAGGCCTGCCATGGAATCTGTTATGACAATGTAACCGTATTTCCCCAGTCCATTGCACTGGCTGCAACCTTTGATGCCACGCAACAGTATGAAATATACTCTGCCGTATCCGATGAGGCGCGTGCCGTATGGAACATTACCGACCACAACGAGTTCGGGAAGACAAAGGCAACAGGAGGCATATGGCATCAGGGCCTCTCGTTTTGGTGTCCAAATATCAACATCTTCCGTGATCCAAGATGGGGCCGCGGCCAGGAAACGAGTGGAGAAGACCCGTATCTGGCCGGCGTGATGGGCACAGCCACGGTACAGGGAATGCAGGGTGATGATAAGGATTACTTCAAGACGCATGCTTGCGTAAAGCACTATGCTGTGCACAGCGGACCGGAACCTCTCAGGCACAACTTTGACGTGACAGTCTCCATGAGAGATCTTTGGGAAACCTATCTTCCTGCATTCAAAGAAATAGTACAGGTAGGGAACGTTCAGGAGGTAATGTGCGCTTACAACAGATATGAAGGTGACCCCTGCTGTGGAAGCGACAGGCTTCTCCAGGACATTCTCCGCAACAAGTGGGGCTACAAATCACTGGTCCTTTCTGACTGCAGTGCCATCAATAATTTTTATACAAAGGGACAGCACGAAACCCACCCCGACGCTGCAACAGCCAGCGCCGCTGCTGTTCTTGCCGGGACCGACCTGGAGTGCGGTACCAGCTATGAAGCGTTGATCGAAAGCCTTGACAAAGGACTTATCAATGAAACAGACCTTGATGTGGCTCTCAGACGCATCCTGCGTTCCCGAATTGAGCTTGGCATGTTCGATCCTGAAGATATGATTCCCTGGAAGGATCTTGATGAAAGCGTACTGAGCAGTCCTGCCAATACCGCTCTGGCCCTGAAAGCTGCCAGGGAATCCATGGTACTTCTGAAGAATGACGGAGTACTCCCTCTTTCCAAAGATATCAAGACAATTGCAGTTGTCGGACCTAACGCAAACGACGTATCCATGCATAACGGTAATTATAACGGCATTCCAACAGCAGAGAACACAATCTCCATAGTGGACGCCATCAGGAAGGCTGTACCTGGAACCGAGATCATTTACGACAGGGCCTGCGAACTGGTTGACAAATACCTGACCACAGACCATATGGGAGATATCAACGAAGGCCAGGGTCTGTATGCAGAGTTCTTCAACAACCAGAAATTCGAAGGGGCCCCTGCAAATTCCGGGTATTATAAGACAGTGAACATGCGTACCTTCGGCGATTACCGCTTTGCAGACAATGTCAACCAGAACAACATATCTGCCCGTCTTTCAGGAAAATTCACAGCCGGTTTTACAGGGAACATGTACTATTCCCTGGTTGGAAGCGACACTTACAAGTTCACGGTGAACGGCAGGACTGTTGCCCAACAGAAAGAGCCTGCCAGGGGATTCGGATGGTTCAGATCAACAGTTCCTTCCACCACCTTCCCTGTGGTCAAGGGACAGACTTACAATATACAGGTGGATTTCACCAAGGGTGAACAGGGCTTCGCATACCTTAGTTTCAGCCTTACAGAAAGGAATCTTGCCGAGTTCAGCGCTCTTGCCCAAAGGGTGAAGGATGCGGACGCCATTATTGTGGTAGGAGGGATATCTGCCAGGCTGGAAGGTGAACAAATGCCAGTTTCCCTGGATGGATTCAACGGCGGGGACCGCACAAGGATAGAGCTTCCTGACGTACAGAAGGAACTTCTTGCAGCCATGCATAAAACCGGCAAGCCGGTCATCCTGGTGAATTGCTCGGGAAGTGCTATCGGTTTCGGGGATGTTGAAACCCAATACAACGCACTGCTGCAGGCATGGTACGGAGGACAGGCTGCAGGACTTGCTGTTGCCGACGTTCTCTTTGGTGACTACAATCCTGCCGGAAGATTACCTGTGACTTTTTACAAATCCACAGACCAACTTCCTGATTTTGAAAATTATGATATGGAAGGTCGCACCTACAGGTACTTCCGTGGAGAACCTCTTTATGCCTTCGGGTACGGACTTTCCTATACCACATTCGAATACGGCAATGCTACCCTATCCAGGAACAGCATAAAAGCCGGCAAGGGTGTGAAGGTTTCCATCCCGGTTACCAACAGCGGGAAGTATGATGGCGATGAAGTAGTACAGGTATACGTGAAAAGCCTGGACAATCCGGATGCACCCATAAAGTCTCTCAAAGGATTCAAACGGGTCAATATAGCTGCTGGAACTACTGCCACTGTTACCATAGAGCTGGATTCCAAAGCCTTTGAATTCTATGATGAATCGGTTGATGAACTGGCTCCCCGTGCAGGAAAATATCAGATCCTCTATGGCTCTTCTTCCAATGAATCAGATCTCAAGGCACTGGATTTTGAAGTTATCTAAACCTAAATGATTTATTATGAGCAATTCTACACAAAAGATCTCCGTCATTGAAAAAATCGGATATAGTTTGGGTGATCTGGCGGCTAACCTGATCTTCCAAACCCTTATGACTTTTCTCGCCTTTTTCTATACCGATGTATACAAAATTCCACCAGGCACCGCATCGTTCATCATTTTCTTCGGTGGTATGTTCGGAGCCTTTTTCAATCCAATCATGGGAATTATTGCAGACCGGACCAATACACGCTGGGGCAAGTTCCGCCCATGGATCCTGTGGACGTCCGTACCTTTTGGTGCCATGGCCATACTGGCCTTCAGCACGCCCGATTTCAGTCCTTCCGGAAAGGTTGTCTATGCTTTCATCACTTACTTGTTGCTGGTTGTTGTTTACTCGGCGAACAACCTTCCCTACGCATCGCTTAGCGGGGTGATAACCGGGAACATGTCCGAACGGAACAGCCTCTCTTCATACCGGTTTGTGGCAGTAACCATTGCCCAGCTGATTGTTCAGAGCTTTTTGCTTCCGCTGGCGCTTATCATGGGTGACGGAGACAGGACCAAAGGATTCGAGAATACTATGATGCTATTTGCCGCCATTGGTGTAGTATTCTTTATCATCACATTCCTGACCACAAAAGAGAGGATCATTCCCAAACCGGAACAAAAATCAAGCATTAAGGAAGACCTGCATGACCTGGTAAGGAACAAACCCTGGATAATCATGCTCATAGTTACTGTTTTCATTTTCATTACCCTGTCCCTCAAAGGCGGCATGTACGTGTACTATTTTGAAAACTACCTGAGCCAGGAGCATCTGGCCAATTTCCTTGAAAAGGTGGGTGTAAGCAAACTGTCCGGTCTGGGATGGCCTTCCGACCCGGCCACATCGGGCTTCAGCCTGTTCAATGCCATGGGGATTGTAATGACACTTGTTGGAATAGCCATTTCCAAGCCGCTGGCGGACAGGTATGGTAAACGTGATGTGTTCGGAACCAGTCTCTTCCTCTCCGCACTGTGTCTTTTTATGTTCTACTTCTACAGCCCCCGTGCCATCGTGCCTGTTTTTGCGACGCAAATGTTACACGGATTCTTCTACGGCATTTCCACACCGTTACTTTGGGCCATGATTGCCGATGTGGCCGATTTTTCCGAATGGAAGAATTCACGCAGAGCCACTGCCATCATTTTCTCGGCCATGATATTTGGTCTGAAAGCCGGTCTGAGTATCGGCGGAGCCCTTGTTGCAGGAATCCTTGCCAGCTATGGTTACAACGAACAACTTGCCGTTCAGTCTGCAGAGACTGTAAACGGGATCAAACTGTCACTGAGCATTTGCCCTACCCTCACGTTTTTTGTAAGCGTTGCCTGTCTGTTCTTTTATGAGATCAATAAAAAAACGGAACTTCGGATTCAGGAAGATCTGGCTGCACGCCGTACGGAACACAATAACTAGAGAAGACCGGTTTATGAAAATAAATTTCCAAATCATGGTCCTAGCGCTGACCACGTTGTTGGCGGGCGCTTGCAGTCAGATACACCAGGAAAAAGAGCCTTCGCTTAAAGAGGCTTTATCCGGTAAATTCCTTATAGGTACGGCAATGAATGCCGCACAGATTAATGAAACAGATACTTCCTCTGTCAAGGTGATCAAAGAACATTTCAATGCCATTGTAGCAGAAAATTGCATGAAAAGCATGTGGCTACAGCCGCAGGAAGGAGTATTTGATTTTACTCTTGCCGACAAATTTGTTGAATTCGGGGAAAGAAATAATATGTTTATGTCCGGGCATGCACTCATATGGCATTCCCAGGCCCCTGCCTGGTTCTTCACCGACAGCAAGGGGAACAACGTGACCCGTGAAGTCATGATAGAGCGTATGAAAACACACATTCAGACGGTCATGGAACATTATAAGGGCCGGGTGAAAGAATGGGAAGTGGTGAATGAAGCCATCATGGATGACGGAACCTACCGCAATACCAAATTCTACGAGATCATTGGCGAGGATTACATTCAACTGGCCTTTCAGTTTGCACATGAGGCCGATCCCGATGCTGAACTCTACTACAACGATTATTCCATGGCCTTTCCCGGTAGACGCGAAGGCGTTGTGGCCATGGTGAAAAAGCTTCAGGAAGCGGGGCTCAGGATTGACGGTATCGGCATGCAGACCCACGTGGGTATGGATTATCCCGACCTGGCCGAATACGAAAAAAGCATGGAAGCCTTTGCTGCCCTGGGTGTCAAGATAATGATCACCGAAATGGATATTACGTTATTACCGTTCCCCGACCAGACTGCCGGAGCCGATGTAAACATCTCGTACGAATACCGGCAGAAAATGAATCCGTACGCACAGGGATTGCCCGATTCCGCGAACGTTTTGTTTGAAAAAAGATACTTAGATTTCTTTTCCATTTTCCTGAGGCATAAAGATGTTATTTCCAGGGTAACACTCTGGGGCGTCAGCGATCAGCAGTCATGGAGGAATAACTGGCCCATTCCGGGAAGAACCGACTATCCCCTGTTATTCGACCGTCAGAACAAACCCAAACCGGTTGTATCAAAAATCATTGAAGAAGCATTAAAGACTAAATAATCATGAAAAATCCAAGATACCTTATACCCCATTTCTTTACCGCAGATCCTTCCGTTCACCTGTTCAACGGGAGGCTCTACATCTATCCCTCACACGACATAGAATCGGGCATTCCGGAAAATGACAACGGAGATCATTTTGACATGCGTGATTATCATGTGTTCTCCATGGAATCTCCGGAAAGCGAAGTGACCGATCACGGTGTGGTTCTGGACGTTAAAGACATACCCTGGGCAGGTCGCCAGTTATGGGATTGTGACGTGGCTTACAAAAACGGTGTCTATTACCTGTATTTCCCTTTAAAAGACAAAACCGACATTTTCCGTATAGGAGTAGCGGTGAGCCAAAAGCCCGAAGGACCTTTCAAACCCCTGGAAGCGCCCATCAACGGAAGCTATTCCATAGATCCATGTGTATTCCGCGATGATGACGGATCCCATTATATGTACTTTGGAGGCCTCTGGGGCGGGCAATTACAACGTTACCGCAACAACAAAGCCATAGAATGTGGTCATGAGCCTGAAAACGACCAACCGGCACTTCCATCCAGAGTAGCCCGGCTGAGTGACGATATGCTTCAGTTTGCCGAGGACCCCAAAGAGGTGGTTCTTTTGGACAGGAATGGGGATGTGCTGAAAGCGGGTGATCACGACCGGCGTTTTTTCGAAGCTTCCTGGATGCACAAATACAAAGGAAAATACTATTTTTCCTATTCAACCGGCAATACGCATAAACTTTGTTATGCCACAGGTGATAACCTATACGGACCATTCACCTACCGGGGAGTAATACTTACTCCTGTTGTAGGCTGGACGACACACCACTGCATTATTGAATTCAAAGGCCGCTGGTACCTTTTCTTTCACGACAGCGTTCCTTCGGGAGGAAAGACATGGTTGCGCAGCCTTAAAGTGACAGAGATAGAGTACAATAACGACGGTAGCATTGTAACTATTGACGGGGGAGGTGTTTAGTCTCTGCCAGAGACAAGGATCACATTTGCCTGTTCCTTGTGATGATATTGTTGATGGTCTTTACAGAAGCTGCGCTGGAAAATCCGTCCGGCGCCGTATTGAAACAGTAATCCAGCAGAATATCTTCGGAAGTTGAGGCTACATGCAAGAGTGAATCACTGGAAGCGTAATAGATCAGGATGGTGCCATCGTCCCGGCGGATCCAGCCGTTGGCAAATAATACATTAGATACGTCTCCAATGCGTTCTTCGTCTTGCGGGGCCATGAAATGTCCCGCAGGCTCGGCGATCACCCGCCAGGGTTCTTCCAGTGAAGTCACATAAAGGTACAATACGTAGCGGAGACCTGCGGCGCAGCTCCTGACCCCGTGCGCCAGGTGAAGCCATCCTTTGGCAGTTTTCAGGGGAGCGGGCCCTTCCCCGTTCTTCAGTTCCTTTATGGTATGGTAATGCCTCTTGTTGACGATGATTTCCTTTTGTACCCGGGCATTTGTAATATCATCCACAAGTGTCCATCCTATCCCTCCTCCGTTACCGGCATCGATGAAACCGTCCTGGGGTCTTGTATAGAAAGCGTATTTCCCGTCAACAAATTCCGGATGCAGCACCACATTACGTTGCTGGCTGCGGGATTCCAGGTCAGGAAGCCTTTCCCAGTCAACCAGATCCCTGGTCCTGGCAATCCCTGCCGAGGCAATGGCCGAAGACAGGTCACCGGCAGGGGCAGAGGGGTCCTTTCTCTCGGCACAGAAGATTCCGTAAATCCAGCCATCCTGGTGCTCTACCAGGCGCATATCGTACATGTTGGTGGTCTGTTCACCCCATTCGGGTATGGAAACTGGTCTTTCCCAAAAGCGGAAATGATCAGTACCATTGGGGCTTTCGGCAATAGCAAAAAAAGATTTCCTGTCATATCCTTCCACTCTGGCGGCCAGAAGGTAGCGTCCTTTCCAGAACATGGCACCCGAATTAAAAACGGCATTGAATCCATAACGCTGCAATAACCGGGGATTTGTTGCGGGATTCAGATCATAACGCCAGTCCAGTGGAATGTGGCCGGGAGTCAGGACAGGATTACTGTAACGGCTGAACCATCCTGAAATATCTTCAATGGGGACATTATTGCTGTTCAGGATAGCATCCTGTTGTCTTTTGAGACTGTTCAACCTTTTTTCAAATACATTCATAATTATATAACCGGAAAGAGGCGCCGGGCAACGATTGTTAAAACCATGCTGCAGACGCCTCTTCTGACACAACTAACCTAATCCTAACCGAAAGACAATTCGTCTAACTTTCACGACACAAATGTAAGTCCGGTATTACCATAAATCAAGTATTATTTTATCAAAGATTATACCTTTTTTTAGGGACAAAACATACTGCATTGGAAAAGAATGATTATCTTGTGCCTGTATTCCTTCTGTTCTTAATAAGATTGGTTTTAAGACTGTGTTTTCAGGAAACAATGATTTATGACAAAAAAGTGTCATTTTCAGATAAAATAATACTTATTTTTTCGTCATTAACCTTGTATATTTGAGAGTTGAATTAACCAGTTCAAAATAACTCAGACTTAATTTATCACTAAATTTATAACTATCTATTAACCAAAAAACTAAACGTATGAAAAACTATCTTTGGAAACGTCTGTTTGCGGGGATATTCCTGTTGCTTCTGGCCTCAGGTACATCCTTTGCTGCATACGGTGATCTGCAACAGTCAGGTCGTACGGTTACATGCGTGGTTTCTGACAACATGGGACCTGTTGTGGGTGCCTACGTTATTGTCAGGGGAACCATGAACGGAGGCAGTACTGACGCAGATGGACGTGTTGTCCTGAACAACGTGCCGGACAATACTACTTTAGTAGTTACATTCCTTGGCTACGTTACCCAGGAGGTTGCTCTGATGAACAATCAGACATTTATCGAAATCCTCCTTCAGGAAGACGCACAGGCTCTGGAAGAAGTAGTGGTTGTAGGTTACGGTGTTCAGAAAAAGAAACTCGTAACCGGGGCTACGGTTCAGGTCAGGGGTGACGACATCGCCAAACTGAACACGATCAGTCCGTTCACAGCCCTGCAAAGCCAGGCCCCCGGTGTAACTATTGTACAAAACAACGGTCAGCCGGGCTCGGGATTCAAGGTAACTATCCGCGGTCTGGGTACCATCGGATCCTCTTCGCCTCTGTATGTTATTGACGGTGTTGTCGGGGGTAATCTGGACAACATCAACCCCAATGACATCGAATCCATTGACGTGCTCAAGGACGCTGCATCTGCCGCCATTTATGGCGCCCGCGCCGCCAACGGTGTTATCATGGTTACCACAAAACAGGGCAAGCTTGGAAAGACCACCGTCACATATGACGGCTTTTACGGACAGCAATACCTGGCCAAAACCCCTGATCTGCTCACAGCACAGGAGTACATGACCATTCAGGATGAGATTCGTTTTAACGAAGGGAACCCCGCTTATGACTGGGCAAACCTTCTGCCTGCCGACCTGTACCAGTCCGTGATGAACGGAACCTGGAAAGGGACCAACTGGTTCAAGGAAGCCTATAACGAAGGTGCTCCCACACAAAACCACGCCATAGGGATAACCGGCGGTAGCGAACTCTCCAGATTTTCCATCGGGTTCTCCTATTCAGGGACCGAAGGTATTCTTGGAAAACCGGTACAATCGCAATTTGAACGTTATACCGCCAGAATCAACTCGGAACACGTGATCCTCAAAGGTCGCGATTTTGACATCATCAAATTTGGTGAGACGTTGTACTACAACTACATCAGCAACAACGGTGTCGCTACCGGTAACATTTACTGGAACGCAATCCACAACCTGTTGGTTGCTAACCCGTTGCTTCCCATCCATAATGAAGAAGGCGACTGGTTCAACTACGACGACAAGCAATCTACAGGATGGAAGTTTGACGGCAATACCGGGAACCCCATCGGGGCTTTCTCGAACAATGGACAAGGACTCAACCAAAGCAAGAGTTATTCGCTCCGCACAACCGCTTACCTGGAAATCCAACCCATCAAGAACCTGGTTTTCCGTTCGCAGTTCGGCTATAATATGAGCTCCAGCACTTATCGTTCCTACACAGCCATTTCTGCCTGGTCCAATAACGCCAGGACCTCCCTGGACAATGTCAGCCAGAGTGGCAGCATGGGGCACGATTGGAAGATTGACAATACCTTGTCTTATACTTTCAACCTGAATGATAATCAATTTGACGTTCTGATAGGTCAAACGGCTGAAAAATGGGGTATGGGTGAGAATCTGAATTCATCGGGAGCCAACTCAATTTTCCCGGGATATATTTCTCCCAATACCAATATTAAAGATGTTATGAACTATGCCTGGGTGGACAATACCAAACCCACCGAACTCTCCCAACGCGGTGCCGGAGGCTCTGTATGGGGTGAAGGCGGGATTGCATCTTTCTTTGGCCGTATCAATTACAACTACAAGGAAAAGTACATGGCCACTCTGATCTTCCGCGCTGACGGTTCTTCAAACTTTGCCCGCGGCAAACGCTGGGGTTACTTCCCCTCCGCTTCTGTAGGCTGGACCGTTTCAAACGAAGATTTCATGGCCGGTGCATCAGATGTGATTGACTTTTTGAAGATCCGCGCCAGCTGGGGACAAAACGGTAACTGCAGCATTTCCAACTTCCAGTACCTGTCCACCATTGCCTTTGACGTAAGCAACGGTTATTACTTTGCAGCTGACAAGAAAACCCAGACCGTTGGCGGTTATGCAGACATTCTGGCCAACCCCGATGTCACCTGGGAAACTTCCGAACAGCTGAACATCGGTCTGGACGCCCGCTTTGCTAAAGGCCGTCTGGGACTTGCTTTTGACTGGTATCAGAAGATGACACGTAACTGGCTGCTTACCGCCCCGATTCCGGGCGTTTACGGTCTGAACGCCCCTGCCGTTAACGGTGGTGACGTTAAGAACTCCGGTGTGGAACTTTCTCTTACATGGGACGATTTCGTAGGTGACTTCCGCTACGGGATTTCACTAAACGGTTCTTACAACAAGAATGAAGTCACCCGTATTGCCAACACAGAAGGGATCATCCATGGTGCTTCCAACGTTCTGAGCCAGGGTACCACAGAAATGTACCGTGCCCAGGTTGGCTATCCCCTGGGATATTTCTACGGATACAAGACTGCCGGCGTATTCCAGAACTGGGATCAGGTAAACAACACAGCTGCCAAATACGACGGAGCCAAACCAGGAGACCTTATCTTTATTGACAGCAACGGAGACGGCAAGATCACCGAAGATGACCGCACCATGCTTGGTAGCGGACACCCCGACTTCCTGATGGGATTCAATATCTATTTTGCCTGGAAAGGACTGGACTTCAGTATTACCGGTGCAGGTGCCTTTGGACAGGAAATTGCAAAATCCTACCGTTCATTTGCTGACTCTCCCCTGCAAAACTTCACAACCGACATTTTCGGACGCTGGACGGGTGAAGGCACTTCCAACAAGCTGCCTCGCCTTACTACAGGAAGTAACCTGAACTGGCAGAACATCTCTGATATTTATATTGAAAAAGGAGACTATGTGAAGATCCAGAATGTCCAGATCGGGTACGATTTCAAACAGGCTTTCCGCAAATTGCCTTTCGGGCAGGTCCGTTTGTATGTTTCTGCACAGAACCTTTACACCTTTACCAATTACTCCGGACTCGATCCCGAGATCGGATACGGATATGATCAGGGCTGGGTACAGGGAATCGACCTTGGTTACTACCCTGCGCCCCGTACGTATATGGTAGGTTTAAATCTTAAATTTTAATTGATATACAGTATGAAAAAGATATTATTCATAGCACTTGCTGTCCTGCTGTTTTCGAGTTGTGAAGCTTTCCTTGACACGGAGAGCTACACCAAGAAAAACACCGGTAACTATCCGAAGACGGCAGACGATGCCATCCAGATGGTCACCGGGGTGTACGCCACCCTCAACAGGGTGCTTGCAAACTGTGGAAACTCCTACTATTTTGCAGCTCAGCTCCTGTCCGACGACATGTTCGCAGGTGGCGGTGAGAACGACAAGCACTGGACCAGTCTGGAGCACCTGATGTATGTCGACCTGAACCAATACAATAGTTTCTGGTCAGACAGGTACTCCGGCATTAGCCGTGCCAACATGGCTATTGCAAACCTGGACAAAGTGGAAGACGAGAAACTGCGTAACCAGCTGATGGGCGAAACCCTGTTCCTGCGTGCGCTGTTCTATTTTGAACTGGTGCAGATGTTCGGGGATGTTCCCCTGATCACACAGGTTCCGCAGAGTGTATCCGAAGTAGCTGAGTATCCAGCCCAGTCAAGTCAGGAAGAAATTTATGCATTCATTGCAGCTGACCTCAAGAAAGCTTCCGATATCATGCCTAACGACAAATGGAATGCCACCGTTTCCGGAGAAGGCCATGCCACACGCTGGGCTGCACAAGCCCTGCTGGCCCGTGTCTTCTTGTTCTACACCGGATTCTACGGCAAGACTGAACTGCCTATGATGGACGAAGAGTTCAATATTACAGGTAAGGTTACAAAAGCCGAAGTCATTGCAGGTCTGGAAGATTGTATCAACAACAGCGGCCATACCCTGGCTAACGATTTCCGCAGGTTGTGGCCCTACAGCAACTCCCTGAGTGCAAAAGACTACGATTATGTAGCAGATCTTAAGAACAAAGGTGAATACTGGCTCAAGGACGGAAGCAACCCCGAAACTGTTTTTGCCATCAAGTGTTCGCATCTGGCAAGCTGGAGCACCACAACGGGATATTCGAACCAGTATCTGTTGTTTTTTGCTATTCGTAATGCAGGCACCAGTGATCAGTACAAGAACCTGTTTCCTTTCGGACAGGGATGGGGCGCCGGACCGGTCAATCCCAAACTCTGGGATGACTGGGCAACACAGGAACCCACTGACAAGCGCCGCAAGGGATCCATTCTGGCTGCTGCAGACAGACCAAACTATGTCTATGGTGCAGACGCTCTGATGGAGGAAACCACACTATGGCAAAAGAAAGTGATCGCCATTACAGGAGCCAAAGAATACGAAGGTGATGGAAGCATCAAAACATTGTACAACAGCTTTACCTCTTCTACCGAGTATTATGGTGACGGAGAGTCAGACGACTTCCAGCTGGGACACGAGATCGATGTTGTCCTGATCCGGTTTGCCGATGTATTGCTCATGCATTCGGAGTTGACCGAAACAGCCAATGGTATAAATCAGGTACGTGCCCGTGCCGGCCTGCCTGCCGTTAGCTATTCATTCCCTGCCCTGCAAAAGGAACGCCGGTTTGAACTTGCCTTTGAAGGTCTTCGCTGGGGAGATATGCGGCGCTGGGGTGACAACTATGCCATCAGTGCCCTTACAGGACAGCTGGGCCATACGATCTGGAACCGTGGTGTACAAACTGTAATGAAAGACCAGGGAGCCGGCTATTCAGCCCGCTACCAGGCAACCCGCGGATTCCTGCCTATTCCCTCTTCTGAAGTGGACCTTTCCAATGGTGTATTAAAACAAAACCCGGGCTGGGGCACCGATGCCGTGTTCGGAAGCTGGAACTAGTATTTTAAACGATTAAAAAAACTTACGATATGAAAAAAAGTTTAATCCTTGCGATTTTTGCCGTTTTTGTACTTCTTTCCGCTTGTCAGCCCGTCGAGATCAGACAGGAACTCAAGGGCGGAATTACGGAAAGCGAGCTCAATATTTCTGCGGTTCCGCAGATACGGGACGGTAAAAACTCCAATTACATTGACCTGAACAGCGACGGAAACGCCTGCCTCTCCTCATGGGACTTCGGCGTTGGCCTGTTCGTGGGAACCAAAGGAACTGTCAAGGTGATGATGAAAGGACCCAACGACATCATTTTCACCGGTTTGAACGCTGACGGTACAAAGATTACCAAAACATTGACCGTGCAGGTTGATGCATTGTATGACGTGGAACCTGAATGGGCTCTTTTCTGCGGAGCAACCGGTGAAAAGACCTGGGAATGGGATAATGTTACCGGACCGGGTGTCTGGGGTAACGGCGGTTTCAAAGGTTGTGCTGCTCCATGCTGGTGGGTTGTCTCTCTGGGTGATATCAACGGACAGGCTCCCGGTGAGGGTGCCGGTGCCAGCATGACATTCACCATTGCAGGTGCCCGCCTTATCAAGAATTTCAACGATGGCACCACGGTTCAGGGATCTTTTACATTTGATATGTCCAAGATCATCCTGGATGACGGTGGCAACGTCTGGGCCAAGGGAAAATTGAACACAAAGAACGTAACAGTGCTTTGTGGAAAATCTCCCAACGAAGGTGGAGCACCGGTTAATAGTTATGACATCCTGAAACTTACAGAAAACAACATGGTGTTGTCCTATCCCGAACCGGGTGTCGGTTCCTGGGGAACTGCCTGGTTCTGGATGTTTAAGAAGAAATAACCTGCCTTAATACGAAAAAAGGGTGACTCGCAGGAGCCACCCTTTTTTGCTATATTTGTAATCATGAAAAGAGTCCTATTATTACCCTTGCTAAGCCTTGTTCTGTTTTCCTGTTCGGGAAGCAGAACCTATGTGATCAACGGAACACTTGAAGATGAAAAGTATAATGGAGAATATGTGTTTCTACTACCATTGGACGGTGTAATGCCCCGCATCATTGATTCTGTCCAGGTTAAGGATCGGTCCTTTATCTTTACCGGAAAAACCGACTCGGCACAAGTGAAGATCATACGCATGAGGCACTTGCTCCGGCTGGATATCCAGGAACTTCTGGTGGTGGTTGAACCCGGTAATATTTGGGTCCGTCTGGATACGGTTAGCGCTGCAGGAGGTACTCCTCAAAACGAAAAATTGCAGGACTGGAAAGAAGTAAAGATGCAAGCCGACGAGACCATGAATCTGCTCAGGAGAATGAGCCAGACGGACGTGGATCAGGAAACCGCTGCACGTATCGCGGAACAGTGGGAAAAAGTACAGACCGACTTTAAGGAGTACAGTCGTATATTCATTGATGAGAACCAGGGGACTGCAGTAGGCCGGTTTGTCAGAGATATGACCGGTGCCGGTCAATAATATTCACAATATGGATTGATCATGCGTAAAGAAACAGTAATAACAATTCTGACGGCCGGCATCCTTGCCGCAGGATGTTTTTTGTTCTTTCTGTTCCTTTATCCATACCACAACCTGCTGAAGGAACAAATGACCCTGTTTCTTCACTCAGGGGAACACTTCCTGACCTACCTTTCCAAACCAGCCTGGCTGGCGGGTTATACAGGTGACCTTCTCACCCAGTTTTACATACACCCGGCCGGCGGCGCTTTTTTGGTTACCGCATCGTTACTGGCAGAGTGGCTATTGTTCAGATGTGTGTTAAGGAAATTCGGGATGCGTTCACTTTTTTCTTCACTTATTGCAGCCGTACCAGTCTTTATTGAGTATCTGCTCCATTGCGGATTGCATTATCCTTTGAGCAGCACGTTCTCTACCCTGGTTGCCCTGGTCACTCTGATCGCCTTTATGCGGTTGCGCTCCAATTCACTTTATTACTGGCTGGCCTTACCCGCAGCAGCCATGTTGTACCTGCTGGCCGGACATGGGATCATTCTTTTTACAGCAGGCTGGCTCACAGGCGGGATCCTGCACAAAGGCCGGCGCTGGTACTTCTTGATCCTTCCTGCTGTCTGCTCACTTGCGCTTCCTTTGCTGCTGCGTGCACCTTTTTTGTTATCACCAACTCAGGCATATAAATACCCCATCAGGGAACCGCTGACCCTGAGTGTGGACATGACCTGGGAAAAGATCCTGGCCCTGGATTATGAAAGCCAACAGGAGAATTGGTCCAGAGTATTGCTCCTGTCCCGGGAATTCGGCATGAAGAACAGGATCGCCTCTTATTACACCAATCTTGCACTTTCCCAGACCGATCTGATGGGAGAATGGTTGTTTCATTTTTACCAGCCGGGATCGGCCGGGCTTTTCCTCCCCGCTACCCAGGAATCCACCCCGCTGATGATTACCTTCAGCAATGAAGTCTTTTTTTACCTGGGAGACCTTAACATGGCACAACATGCCTCCATGCTGGGGATGGTCTTTTCACAATACCACAGGAGTTCACGCCTGGTCAAAAGACTTGCCGAGATCCATATTGCAATTGGCGACGCACCGGCAGCAGGAAAATACCTGGGACTGTTGGAAAAAACCTTGTTTTACAGAAAGTGGGCTATAAAGGCACGCGAACTGAATGACTTGGAAAATATCCCGCTCAGGGAAAAGATCCCATCCATAGATACGGTGCGCCTGGCAGATGATTACATCACCTCCCTGGAAATACTGCTGCAGAGCAATCCGGAGAACAAAACAGCCCTGGATTACCTGCTTTGTTACCATATCCTGAACAAGGACATACCATCCTTCCGGCAGGCATACGATAAATGGGTCCACCCTTCCGATGTAAGAATACCAGGGGTATACGCCCAGGCCCTTATTGTCTCGCTCTATCAGGAAGGAGCTGATAACGAGACACTAAAAAAATACAACATGACATCTTCAGTAGTCAGTGAATTCATGGACTATACCCGGGCCTATGAGGAAGCCAACGGTCTGTCTGCCCCCCTGCAGGAACGTTATGGGAACACGTTCTGGTTTTATTATCATTTTGCATTGATCCAATAGATGAAGAACCTGCTAAACATACAAATCTTCATTGTGTTGTCAATCCTGACCGCCTGTATGGGGCCTCAGGGATTCATCACAGAACAAACCCCGCCCCCCATTTATCCGGATTATTCCGGTGTTACCATCCCGGTAAACATAGCTCCTTTGAATTTCATGGTTAGCGGTGCAAGCAGGCTGAGGGTAAATTTGTCAATTGATGAGTTGAGCATAGATCTGAAGGGACCTGGAAGAATCCGCATACCTTTGCGTAAATGGCGCACGCTGCTGAACAGAGCTGTTACCCTGGAAGAAGAAATAACGGTCACTGTACTGGCGAAAATACAGGGTCAATGGCACCAATACATGCCCTTCCTATGGCACGTTACCCGGGACACCCTGGATCCCTTCCTGAGCTACCGCTTGATAGAGCCGGGATATGAAGTGTGGAAATCCATTCAACTGGCCGAAAGGCATGTAGAAACGTTCGGTGAGAGAATCATTGCAGATAACCAGCTTACCGGGAACAATTGCATGAATTGCCACACCTATGGCAACCAGGATCCCGGTTTGTCATTTTTCCACCTGCGTGGCCAGGATGGGGGTACTGTTCTGAACCGTAACGGGGAACTCAGGAAAATAGACCTCTTTACTCCAGGAATGCTCTCCGGTGTTGTATATGGCAATTTCCACCCTTCCGGACGCTATGCCGTATATTCCACCAACCAGGTGTTGCCCGGGTTCCACACACAAAAAGGAGAACGTCTGGAGGTATATGACAGCGGATCTGACCTGGTGGTTGTGGATCTGGACCTGAATGAGATCATCCCGTTTCCGGAAGGCTTTCCCAATGAATTCAGGACGTTTCCGGTATTTTCGGCATCAGGCGATGCGGTTTATTACTGCAATGCAACCCGGATGACGGTTCCCGACAGTATTTACAACCTTAGGTATGATCTGCTGAAAATACCCTTTGATCCCACAGCAGGAACCTGGGGTAACAAGGTGGATACCGTGGTCAGGGCCTCGGCTATGGGGTTGTCTGTATGCCACCCCAAAACATCCCCGGATGGTAGATATCTGCTTTTTTCAATGGCCCGTTACGGGACCTTCCCCATATGGCACCAGGAAACAGATCTGTGGCTGCTTGACCTGCACACGGGAGAAACAAACAAGCTGGAAGAGGCAAATTCCAGCTATTCAGATACTTACCACAGCTGGTCTTCCAATAGCCGCTGGTTTGTCTTTGCCAGTAAACGCGATGACGGACTATACGGAAAACCGTATTTCTGTTATGTGGACCCTCGGGGAAAAGCACACAAACCCTTTGTGCTGCCCCAAAGAGATCCGCAAAGGTATCTTAACACACTTAAGTCATACAATATCCCCGAACTGTCACGGGGAAAGCTGCCATTTGACGCTACAGACATAGAGCGCCTCTATTTCAAAGTGCCGGCAGAAAAGGTCAGTATCAAACAAAGCGTAGATCATGAATAAATTTATTAATTCTCTTGAGAAGTCGCTGCCCTTTGTTTTTGGACTATGCGTTTTTCTTTATTTTGGCCTGGTGTACCCGCACCATGTGCACTACCAGGAACAATTCCAGCTTTTTCTGACTACTCCTGCCTTTTTTCTTGAAATGGCCGCCAAACCGGGAGGAATATCGAATTACCTGGGAACTTTCCTGACTCAATTTTTTTTATTTTCATGGATGGGAGCGGCCATTATTGCACTGTTGCTGGCGGCCATGCAATGGCTTATCCAGACCATCGCCAATAAAATAAGCCCTGCACGGGCATGGTTGGCCCTATCCTTCATACCATCCGTTTTTTACTGGATACTGTTGTGCAATGAAAATTTCCTGACCGGGGGCGTTGTTTCGATTCTTGTGGCACTGGGTGCGTGGCTGTTGTATTTCCATATCAACAAAACCACTACCCGAAACCTGTATGTTGTCCTTGCTATACCTGTAATTTACTGGATAGCAGGAGGATCAGCTATATTTTTCACGTTGGGTTGCCTGACCATGGAATGGTTCAGGAATAGATCTGCAAGGGGGCGCATTACAGCATCTGTTCTTTTCATTCTCATGCTGGGATTGTGCCTTTTTACAGCCAAAGTGATTCAGCCACAATATCCTTTTGCGCGGCTGATTTATGGAACGGATTATTTCCGTTATCCAAAATCCTACCCTTCAGGGATCTGGGTCATGTGGCTTTTCTGCCTGCTCATTCCCCTTTCCCGTCTTGTGCTGCCGGCCGTTTTCAAAAAACCACAAAACCAGACCCTGACTCGGATCATTGCATCACTTGTCATTGTCTGCACTGGTGCTTATATGATTACAATCAACACCGACACGGCCAAAGAAGATATTATGGCCTATGACCATTATGTGAGAATGCAGCAATGGGACAAGGCAATAGCAAGGGCAGACCACAAAACCCCGTCATCACCGCTTTCTGTTGCCTGTCTTAACCTTTCCCTGTGCAAGAGCGGCATGATGTCAGACAATATGTTCCGGTATTACCAGAACGGCCCGGAAGGGCTAATACCTACCTTCGCAAGGGATTTCACAATTCCTATGGTTACAGGCGAGGTCTATTACCACCTGGGATTCATCAATACAGCCCAGAGATTTGCCTTTGAAGCCATGGAATCGTTGCCCAATTACTGGAAAAGCGGACGTGCCCTCAAAAGACTGGCCGAAACTAACATGATAAACGGGCAGTACCAGGTGGCTCTCAAGTACCTGAATATCCTAAAGAATACATTGTTCTACAAGGCCTGGGCCAATTATGTGATACCATTCCTGGAAGATGAAGCGCTCATAGATGGGCATCCGGAATGGGGAAATCTGAGAAAACATCGTACCAAAACCGATTTTTTTGATTCGGAACAGGAAAAAGATATGATGCTGGGTATTCTCCTGCAGCAGGACCTGACGCATTATATGGCATACGAATACCTGCTGGCCTATTGCCTGCTGACAAAAGACCTGGAACGTTTTGTTCAATATTTTCCCCTGGGCATGGAACTGCATTATGCAAGATTGCCATACAGTTACCAGGAAGCCTTGATGTACCACTGGGCCATGAACCATGAGGATCCCTTCCGCACCGTGCCTTACCCGATAAGCGAAGATATCATGCGCAATATGTCAACCTATCAGAACCTGTTTCTGAATTCATCCGATCCCGAAGAAGTCCTGAAGAAGAATTATTCGGGGACATATTGGTATTACTTACACTTTAGATAATGAGAAAGAAACTGATCATTCCTGCTTTAGCCGCACTCCTGCTCTGGAGCAGTTGTACAGCAGATATTTCCAACGCGGAGCTCAGAGCCGGTTACCCGCCCATTTACCCGGATTATTGCGGAGTGACTGTTCCCTGCAACATAGCTCCCATGCATTTCCAGATGAGCGACAATGCAATACAGGTGCGGGTGATGGCAGAAGGTGCAGACGGTAAATCAATCCGAGTAAAAGCCCGGGAAGTAGTCACCTTTAGAATATCGGAATGGAAGGATTTGCTCGCCTCCAGCACCGGCTCGGGTCTGCAGGTCACAGTACAGGCCAAATACAGGGATAAAGGCTGGGTTCGGTATGACCCTTTTACCATTTACGTAAGCCCTGTCCCCATGAACGATTTCCTGGTATACCGCCTGATCGCCCCCGGCTATGAGGTGTACAGCAAGATGGGCATCTACCAACGCGACCTGGGATCTTTCCTTCAGACGCCTCTGCTTGAAAACACCCTTATTCCTGGTAATTGCATGAATTGTCATTCTTTTTACGGAAATAATCCTGACAAGATGAGCATTCACATCCGCGGCGAACTGGGAGGAACTATTCTCAAAGCAGGTGACAAGATAGAAATGTTGAATACTAAAACAGAAGAAACCGGAGGTAATTGCGTATATCCGTACTGGCATCCTTCGGGAGAGTATGTCGTTTATTCGGTCAACCAGACCATCCAGGCTTTCCATGCCATAAGGGAACGTCGAATTGAAGTCATCGATTTAGCCTCGGATATTGTGGTTTACCATCCGCAAAGCAAACAACTCCTGACCAACGATCTGCTCCGGACAGATGCCTTTGAAACATTCCCATCCTTTTCTCCTGACGGCAGGACCTTGTATTTCAGCTCCTCACAATCTCAAAACATTCCCGAAGGTTACGACAAGATCCGCTATGACCTGTGTGCCATCGCCTTCGATCCCCAGACCGGAACGTTCGGTGATCATGTTGACACCCTGATACATGCCGCTGCCATGGGTAAAAGCATTTCTTTCGCCAGGCCATCTCCGGACGGAAAACATATCATGTTTACCCTGTCTGATTATGGCAACTTCTCCATTTGGCACAAAGAAGCTGATTTGTGGCTCTATGACCTGGAAGATGGCTCACTGCGGGAAATGAAAGAAGTGAACAGCAACGATGTGGAAAGTTACCACAGCTGGTCTTCAGAGGGCACCTGGTTTGTCTTCAGCAGCCGGCGCCTGGACGGACTCTATACAAGACCTTTCTTTGCAAGCATTGACAAAGAAGGGAACATCACCAAGCCTTTCCTCCTGCCACAAAAAAAACCACTGGAATTTTACAACATGACCTTATTTTCGTATAATGTTCCCGAGTTTGTCACAGGGAAGGTGGACTGGGATCTTAAAGAGGTTGAAAAGTCACTGACTACAGGACAACGAGACAAGGTGGAGATCCGCAGATAATTAACATATTAAATACAGCTTTACAATGAAGAAAATAATGCTGTCATTGTTGTGCCTGTCGTTTTTTATTCAGGCAGGGGCGCAACATTATAAGAATTTCAAGGTATCGGTCTACACACGCGCCTATGAAGTGGAGAAAATGAAAGACAGCCACTGGCTGGATTCCACCTGGAGGATCATTTCTGCGCAAGTACAACCCGACAAGATCTACCTGGAGACACACAGGGACCTGCTGATTGTTCCGGATGCCACCCTGCGCAAAGCCATTCGTTTTTTCAGGGAAAAAGGACTGGAAGTAGGTGGCGGCATAACCTATACCATAGATGAATCCAACAGTTTCGAAACTTTTTGCTATACCAACCCGGAACACCGTAAAAAAGTACAGGAAATTGCTGAACACACAGCCCGTTACTTTGATGATTTTATCCTGGATGATTTCTTTTTTACCAGTTGTAAATGCCCCCTTTGTATTGAGGCCAAAGGCAGCATGAGCTGGACGGAATACCGTCTGAAACTGATGACCGAAGCAGGTAAAAGCCTGGTTCTTGAGCCGGCACGCAAAGTCAATCCCAATGTCCGCGTGATCATCAAGTATCCCAACTGGTACGATCATTTCCAGGGTCTTGGATTTGACCTGGAACACGGCCCTTATTTATTTGACGGGTTGTGGACCGGAACAGAAACAAGGGACCCTTCTTTCGCACAACACCTGCAGAACTATTTAAGTTATAATGTTTTCAGATACCTGGATAACCTGCGCCCCGGATATAATTTCGGAGGCTGGGTGGACAGTGGCGGTTCCCATATGGGACTATACCGGTATGCAGAACAACTATGGCTGACACTTTTTGCAAAAGCGCCTGAAATTACCCTTTTTGCTTACAACCAGCTGCTCAATCAACCCGAACTGGGCAAAACGGCATCTGAAACCTTCCTCCTCACGGATCAGTTTCTGGGAGAGCTGGGCAAACCGGAAGGCATCGCTTCGTACAAACCATTCCATGCCACAGGAGAAGATTTCCTGCAGAATTACCTGGGTATGATAGGCCTGCCTATGGACATGCTCCCCTATTTCCCTACCGACAAGAAGGTGGTCCTGCTGACCGAACAGGCAAAATCCGATCCTTTTATTGCCAATAAAATCCGGGAGCAACTGTTGCGTGGGGGCGATGTTGTTGTAACTACAGGCCTGGTAAAAGCCATACCGGATCAAATCGCTTCCGTAGCAGAGGTCCGCTGCTCAGATCTGAAGGCACTGATCGACGACTTTGGATGGAACGGCAAGAGTACCAGGCAGCTGCTCATCCCACAGGTACATTACCTGACAAATGATTCATGGGAGATTGTTTCTGCCGGCAATCCCCTGACAAACGGGGTAACCGGTTATCCCATACTGCTCAGGTGCCAGTTTGCCAAAGGGAACATGTATGTACTCACCATCCCGGACAATTTTGCCGATCTTTATGCTTTTCCCGACAAAGCCCTGAACATGATACGCTTTTTCATGAGCAGGGACCTGGATATACGCATAGAAGGCCCTTCCATGGTAGGTTTGTTCGTTTACGATAACGGGACCTTCATCGTGGAATCTTTCCTGGATGAACCGGTCTCTGTTCAGGTGGTTCTTTCCGGTGAACAGGAAAAAATTACGGAATTGATTGAGAATAAAGCGTATTCCGTTGAATCAAACAAGATTTCTATCACCATGGAGCCCCATACTTTCAAGGTTTTCAAAAAATAAGCGCATGAACAGACTTACTACCCTGCTTCTATTATCCTTGATTATTATCCCCCTTTCACTCGGGGCTCAGACAGAAGTGATGGCCTGGGGGAATATTATGGGCATCCGCGTTGACGGGCACCTGATGGCATTCGAATCATTCCTGGCTGTCGGAGATAAGAACCTGGACAAGACTGCATTTACCGGAAAAGAAAAACAGCCTCATCCGCTATTCCACAGGGAAGGTCTTAAGCAGATTGTCACCACCGGTCTGAGGGGGGTGAATTTTATGCAGGAAGTAACCGATACCGGACCGGGCACAGTTCAGGTCAGGATAACATCCACCAGTGACACGACCATTCCTTCCCATAATGCATGGCTGGCTATTAAGCTGGATAATAACAATTACCGTACTTCAGGAAGTAACCTGGTCCTGCAAAACCAGGAAGTAACCCTGACGCTTTCCTTTACCCGTAAACCAAAGCTGGTAAGCAAAGGGGATCTTATCTTCATACTCCTGCTCTCTGAGCTAAAAAAAGGAACATCAGCCACCCTGGAATTCAACCTTAGTGCCAGGGGCCTCATAGACAAGGAACCGGTAACAATACGAGCCGATTTCACCTCTCCGGGCAGGCGTTTTGACGGATTCGGAGGCAATTTCAGGTTACAGAATCCGCAAATGGATCCAAAAGTGATACAATACTGTCTGGATAACATGCGTGTGGCATGGGGCCGGGTTGAAATGCCGTGGGCCAACTGGCAACCGTTTGAAGACAAGGCCCCTGCTCCTGACCAGCGTGTCCAGGATGCCATGGAAATGGCACGGCGTCTGTCAGCCCGGGGCATGCCAGTGATCGTCAGCGCCTGGTTCCCTCCCGCGTGGGCTGTTCTGGGAGACATCAGCGAATACTGGCGCCGGGGAGGAGGCGTGAGGGCATATCGCCTGGATCCTGAAAAAAAGGAAGCCATTTACAATTCACTGGCCGATTACCTGGATTACCTGAAAAAGTGGTATGGCGTAGAAGCCTATGCTTTTTCGTTCAATGAATCGGACATTGGGATTGACGTGTTCCATACCCCCCGGGAACATGCCGTCTTCATACGGGAACTGGGGCAGGTTCTGGCATCACGGGGACTGGCAACAAAAATCCTACTGGGAGACAATTCAGATGCCTCAACCTTTGATTTTATCCTGCCTGCTATGGAAGATCATTCTACACATAAGTTTATTGCCGCGGTATCATTTCACTCCTGGAGGGGATGCGACCAGGCAACCCTTGAAAAATGGGCTGGTGCAGCAAGCAGGCTAAACGTTCCGCTGATCATAGGCGAAGGCAGTACCGATGCAGCTGCCCACCGATACCCGGCAATATTTGCGGAATCCACATTCGCATTCTATGAAATCAATCTCTATATTAGGTTATGTGCCATATGTCAGCCATTATCCATACTACAATGGCAGCTCACTTCGGATTATTCCATTCTATGGGGAGACGGAATATATGGTTCTTCCGGGCCTTTACGCCCCACACAACGTTTCTGGAACCTTAAGCAGCTGGCCTCTACACCTGAAAACGTTTTTTCAATGCCAGTTCATAGTGACAGGGATCTGATCAACTGTGCCGCCTTTGGAAATCCCGGCACCGGGGAATATGCCATACACATAGTGAACAACGGTGCTGCAAGGGAGGCAATCCTTGAAGGAATCCCGGCCGGAAAGGCTGTTGTATATGTTACAGGTAAAAATGACGGAATGAAAGAGGCGGAAAGGATAGCCACTACAGGAGAAACATTTATTCTGACCTTGCCTGCATTATCCTTTATATCGTTGATTTGCTCTTCCGGTAATGGGCCCTGAATAGCTTAGGGGTCATATTCTTCTTTTTTCTGAAGATCCTGTTGAAATTGGAAAGGTTGTTGAACCCGCACTCAAAACATATCTCAGAGATGGTTTTGTTGGAATCAACGAGCAGCCGTGAGGCATAGCCCAAACGGATGTCAATGATGTATTCAGAAAGCGTCTTGCCGGTACGCAATTTGAAAAAACGGCTGAACGCAACCGGAGACATTCCTACCATTTCTGAAAGAACGTCAAGGCTGAGTTTTTTGGTATAATTCTGATTTATGAAGTCCTTGACCTTGCTTACCCTGCGGCTTTCGGTGTTTCTCTCGGCGTGTGCAAAAGAACTGCTGGCCAGGCTCCGGCTGCTTCCGGAAAGGGAAAGTTCGTGCAGCAGTTTGAGCAGCCTGATGAATTGTTCAAATCCCTTTACTTCCCTGGCAATGGTGTCAATCAGGTTGTATACCTTCATGATTGTGTCCAGGGGGAAAGCAAGTCCGTGCTCGGCCTTGATCAACATTTTTCGAATAGAATTGAACTGGTTCTTTTCCAGCAGGCATGAAGGCAAAAGATCGGGGGAAAACTGGATGGTGATCTCACGGATCACGGGTGACTTGCAATTGCCCTGCTCCCAGACGTGCTCCAGGCGATCGCCGGAAATGAGGATCAAATCGTAATCCCCGGTGTATTCAATACTGTCTCCTATGGTCCTTTTCAGTCCCAGACCGTGTTCAATGAAATTGATCTCATATTCCCTGTGCTGATGGAGCGGAAAGGTGAATTCCGATTTGTAACGCTCAACTACGTGAAAACAATCCTTGTCGGACAAGGGAGGAATTTCGTTCAGAACACCGTAACTCATAATTGTAAAAATATTAAATCAGAGAAGCAGCAAGCTTAACGCCATTACGGCCATGCCACCGATGAAGCCCAGAATCGAGAGGTGGTGCTTCCCGAATCTTTCCGCTCCCGGCAGCAGTTCATCTATGGATATGTAAACCATAACTCCGGAGACAGCGGTAATTACTACCCCTTCCAGTACAGGGCTCCAGAAAGGGAATAGAAAAAGAATAGCCACCAACGCGCCCAAAAGTTCAGCCAGACCGGAAAGAAAAGAATACCAGAAAGCCTTTCTGCGGCTGCCTGTTGCATAGTATACGGGCACCGATACGGCTATCCCTTCCGGTATGTTATGAATGGCTATAGCCAGGGCAATGGGTATGCCCACATCAAGGCTTCTCATGCCGGCCATAAAAGCCGCTATACCCTCGGGAAAATTATGGATAGCAATACCGAGTGCCATCATGATACCCATTCTTTTCAGACGGTTGTTCTTGTTCATATCCTCTGCCAGGTGCATCTCGTGAGGATTCTCCTCCTTGGGTATCAGAAAGTCAATCACGGCAATCAGCACAATTCCTGCAAAAAAAGATAAAACCATTTGCAACTCCGTCAGGGTTTCCCGGGCCCCGGGTATCAGATCCATAAATGATATGTAGATCATCACCCCGGCGGAAAATCCAAGCGATACGGATAGAAATCCGGTATTAGTCCTTCTAGACAGGAAAGCGACCAATGATCCAATGCCGGTAGCCAGCCCGGCAAAAAGCGTCAGAGCTAATGCAATCAGCAACTGAGAGGCTTCAGGTTCCATGGTCTGATGATTTGGCTGTCAATTTCTGTACAACTTTAAACTGCGAAAGGAATTCGCTGGCAAAAACACGAACTACGGTGTAGGCCGGTATTGCCACCAGCATCCCTACAGCACCTCCTATGTACCCGGAAAGTAGAATGACCAGGAAGATTTCCAGGGGGTGCGCCTTGATGCTGCTGGAATAAATCAACGGCTGAATAAGGTAAGTATCCAGCATATTGAAACCCGCATATATGGCAACCATGGCGATGATAAACAGCGAAGGGCTGGAATAACCGGAAGTGGCATATGAGGTTACAACAGCCACAATAATACCTATGGTGCCGGCAATCAGCGGACCTGCGTAGGGTACAATGTTGAGGATACCAAAGATAAGCCCCAGAACAAAGGCCAGCTGGTATTCAATGCGGGTAATAAAATGAAGTCCGGCAGAAATGAGTATGGTCATGATGGCTATCTCTGCGAGGATCCCGATAAAATATCTGAGTAACAACTCGTTAGCCGATTTCATGGCGTTTGAGAATCTCTCTTCGTATTTTACCGGTACAATGGCCATGAGCATATTTGAAAACATGTTTTCTTCCCGCAGGAAAAAAAATGTTATGAATACTACAGAGAACAAACCCACGCTGAAGTTCACAAAGAAAGACGCAAGCGAACCAAAGAACCTGGTGAAGAATTCAGGATGAAGGAATTTGTCAATTTCTGTCCAGACAAGGGATTCAATGGACACAGAGGACGGAATGGACGGAAAAAGCTTGTGTATCTGTTCATTCAGTTGGGCGAGAAATCCTGAGAGCATGGCCGGGACATCCTCCAGACCTACCGACTCCAGACGGGATACTATACTGACAACCAGGGGTGTGATGAAATAAAATATAAGGAACAACACGCCAAACATCAGGCACATGACCAATATGGCAGATACCGTTTTGGGAATATGATACTTTTTTATCCTGATTCCAGATATGAACCTGACCAGAGGCCTTCCTATCAGCGACAACAGGGCTGCAACCAGGATATAGGTTATGACGCTGCGAAAATACCATACTATAAAGGCAATAATGGCCAGTGAGGCAACCGCGATGATATATTTTGCCAGTTTATTCATTTGGTATCAAAAGTACTACTTTTTTAAAAAACAGCAATTGTATTGATCAGCGGCGGCGCATCGGCTTCCAGGATGCTTATCCTGACCTTGTCCGAGGTGACGGCCGGAAACCGGAACAGGCGTTTGTACCCGATTGTGGTGCCACCCACCAGCAAACGCCACCGTCCTTCTCCCGGGTCCCTGTATTCCACAATAAAACGTGCAATCCTCTGACCCAGGGGAATATATTCCTGAAGCAAAAGCACCGAGAAATTTTCCTCCCTGCCCAGATCAATGGTCAGCGATGCGGTGGTTTTCCCTTCCTCCGAAGTCCAGTACGAATCATAGAAGGCGTCTGTCATGTTTTCAGGCCGAAATTTCCGTGACCCCTCATACCTTACTGAAGAGGCGGACACACCGGCACCACGGGCAAGATCCCTGGAAAACACTTCATCCCGCCGCTGTCTGAATTCCATCAGACGGAGGGAATCCCCTGCAGGGATGCGGCCCCTTCTGTCCGGGGGGACATTCAGCAGCAGGTTTGCATTCCTGCCCACCGATCCAAAATAGATGTCCATAAGTTCCTCAACGCTCTTGATTGCATTATCGGTGTCAGGGCTGTAAAACCATCCGGGACGGATGGAAACGTCGGCCTCGGCAGGTATCCAATACGGGGCTCCCCGCTGCCCGGAGTTGAGAATACCGGCAGGCGGAGCGTTGCTTCCCGGGGTAAAGCCGACGGTATCCAGGGTGGACCAATTTGTTTCACCGGCGAATCCCTTTTCATTGCCCACCCATCGGCATCCAGGTCCCACATCGCTGAATATGACCGCTCCGGGCTGGTGTTCCAGGACAGTGCTGTTGAACAGGGACCAGTCATAGGGTGAAGAGACCTTGTCCCCGCAGGCCCCGTCAAACCACTGTTCAAATACGGGTCCGTAGGAAGTCAGCACTTCTGTAAGTGTATTTACAAATAGCCGGTTGTACTCCGATGTGCCGTAGGCCGGGTTGTTCCTGTCCCAGGGAGACAGGTAAACTCCGAATTTCAAATCATATTCCCGGCAGGCAGCCGATAATTCTGCCAGCACATCTCCACGGCCCGAGAGCCAGGGACTGTTCCTGACGGAATGATTGCTGTAACGACTGGGCCAGAGGCAAAAGCCATCGTGGTGCTTTGCCGTGATGATGATACCCTTCATGCCGGCATTTTTTGCCGTTTGGGCCCACTGCCTGCAATCGAGTGCGCTGGGATTGAAAACAGCAGGATCCTCTGCACCGCTGCCCCATTCCACCCCTGTAAAAGTGTTGGGACCAAAGTGAACAAACATGTAATACTCCATTTTTTGCCACTCCAGTTGTTCAGGTGTGGGAACAGGTCCATGAGCCTCCATGGGGGCAGATTGCCTGCAGCCGGATATGAAGATTGTCAAAAAAATGCAAAAAAAGGGGTAAAGTATTTTATTTTCCATAGGAAATATTTAACTTTATCAAATATTTATGATAATCATTAATTTCTATTCTAAATTACAAAATATTTACATATGAAACATATTATCATCGGCGGCGTGGCCGGAGGAGCGACTACCGCAGCAAGACTCAGAAGAAACGATGAAAAGGCGGAAATCATCATGTTTGAAAAAGGGAAGTACATTTCCTATGCAAACTGCGGTCTGCCTTATTACATTGGTGATGTGATCAAAGATCGGGCGAAACTTTTTGTTCAGACACCTGAAAGTTTTGGGAAGCGTTTCAATATGGACGTCAGGGTGAACTCGGAAGTTATTGGCATCGATACCGAAAAACAACTGGTTACGGTCAGGAATGCAAACGGAGACGAATACAGGGAAAGCTATGACAAACTGCTTCTTTCCCCCGGTGCCAATCCCGTGAAACCTCCGCTGCCTGGCATAGATTCGGAAGGTATCTTTACCATGAGGAACGTGGATGACACTGATCGTATCAAGGAATATATGCGTTCCCACCCCATCCGAAGGGCTGTGGTTGTAGGAGCTGGTTTTATTGGCCTGGAAATGGCGGAAAACCTGCATGCAACAGGCGCACATGTAGCCATAGTGGAAATGGCCGAACAGGTTATGACTCCTATAGATTTTTCAATGGCAGGCCTGGTGCACCAGCATCTTTACCAGAAACATGTTGATCTTCACCTGAATCAGGCAGTGCAAGGATTCATCCCTGTCTCCGGACCGGATCCTTCCATTAAGGTCAAGCTTCAAAACGGGAACGAACTGGAGGCAGATATTGTCATTCTTTCCATCGGAGTCAGACCGGATACAACCCTTGCAAAACAGGCCGGTATCACACTGGGCCGTACAGGGGGCATACAAGTGGACGAATACCTGCGGACCTCGGCAGAAAATGTTTACGCGATAGGGGATGCCATTGAATTTCCCCACCCTGTAAGCGGCGAACCCTGGCTCAATTACCTGGCGGGACCGGCCAACAGGCAGGCCAGGATCGTGGCAGACAATATGGTTTTCGGGGACCGTATAAAGTACGAAGGTTCCATTGGAACTTCCATTGCCAAGGTATTTGACCTGACTGTGGCTTCTACCGGGCTTCCGGGCAAAAAACTCAAACAGCTCAATATTCCCTATCTTACTTCCACTACACACTCTAACTCTCATGCAGGATACTATCCCAATGCCTTGCAGATGAGCACCAAAATTACTTTCGATCCGGAAACCGGACGTCTTTACGGAGGGCAGATAGTAGGCTATGACGGAGTGGACAAGCGTATTGATTTGTTGGCACAGGTGGTTAAAAAACAAGGAACCATATACGACCTGATTACCATGGAACATGCCTATGCGCCGCCTTTCTCATCGGCAAAAGATCCTGTTGCCATTGCCGGTTATGTTGCATCCAATATATTAAGCGGCAAAATGAAACCGGTCTACTGGAGAAAAATGCAAAAAACCGGACCCGGCGAAGTAACCAAACTCGATGTGCGTACGGTGGCTGAAAATAGCCTGGGGACCATTCCCGGATCCGTGAATATTCCCGTAGATGAACTCAGGAACAGGCTGGACGAGGTTCCCCGTGGCAAACCGGTTTATGTATTCTGTGCTGTGGGGCTGAGAGGGTATCTTGCATCCAACATATTGATCCAGAATGGATTCAATAACGTTTACAACCTTAGTGGAGGATACAAGACTTACGAAGCAGCAGCCGAATCGGAAAATAAAACCATTCCCATAACTCCGGCTTTCTCTGCACCCTACTCAGACTCGGGAGATCCACTGGCAAAGAACAAAGCCGCGGCTTCTGCAAAAGCAGCAACCATAGAGGTGAATACCCTGAAAATTGATGCAACAGGGCTGCAATGTCCCGGTCCCATCATGAAGATAAAGAGCAGCATTGATTCCATAGTGCCGGGACAGAGGGTGGAAATCCAGGCCACCGACCCGGGTTTTGCCCGTGATATACAGGCATGGTGTCAGACTACCGGTAATGTGCTTGTTCAACAGTCAGACAGCAAAGGAGTGTTCACCGCTGTTGTTGAAAAGAAAGAGCGTGGAATGCAGGCTGCTGCAGCTCCGGAAGGCGGAAAGGGAAAAACACTCATCATGTTCAGCGATGACCTGGACAAAGCCCTGGCAACATTTGTACTGGCAAACGGGGCTGCTGCCACGGGTGAAAAAGTGAGCATATTTTTTACATTCTGGGGACTCAACGTAATCAAGAAAGTCAAAAAACCGGCCGTAAAGAAAGATATTTTCGGCAAAATGTTCGGGATGATGTTGCCCTCGCATAGCGGTGCCCTTAAATTGTCAAAAATGAACATGTTTGGTATGGGGCGCATCATGATGCGTCATATCATGAAAATACGGGGTATCGATTCCCTTGAGGACTTGCGCCGCCAGGCCATTGAAAACGGGGTGGAATTCATTGCCTGCCAGATGTCCATGGATGTTATGGGCGTGAAGGCAGAAGAGCTGATGGACAACGTGACCATAGGAGGGGTTGCGACCTATATGAACAGGGCTGTACAGGCCAATGTTAACCTGTTTATCTGATAGGCAGCATGAAGGATCCAATATGTATGATGAAAGATGTCCTGATGGCTTTCAATGAATTTGAAAAAAGCCTCATACAGGTTCATTCCCTCTCCCTGAACGAGGCCATGGTGCTCTGTTTACTGGGGGAAAACGGGAATGAACCAGGTCGTCTTTCTGCCTCGGCTATTGCTGAAAAGACAGGGTTTACCGCCTCCCACACTTCCAAGGTGCTCCGGTCCGCAGAATCCAGAAAATGGATAAGCCGTTCCCTTTGCGCCCAGGACCGGAGAAAGATGTATTTTAAACTTACACCTGAAGGATGGAATAAGCTCGGAGAATTAAAAAAAGCCCCGGTGGAAATCCCCGCTTTGCTGAAAAAGCTGTTTTAGTTTTTTTTTGTACTTTAGGCGAATAATGAGACAAAAAGGTATTCGCTATTATATTAAGATCGTTGTTTTTGCACTTGCATCTTTCATTTTCCCTGCACTGGTCTCCTGTGAAAGGAATATGGACATGCCTGTACGGGAACCGGTGCATTTCAGGGAAGTAATAGGGCAAGGCACCTTTGCTTTCAATGATCTGCTCTCTTCCCTGGTAAGCATTTATCCTAATTTCAACATAAAGTACGGCGAACAACTCAAACAACTCCTGAGACTTCTGGATACTACGGGAAAAGTAAACAGTACCGCCATATCCTACATGACCAAAGATCCTAACGGCAATGAAATCATGGCTTCTGGGATCATCCTCAGGCCACTTGACAGAAAGTCCATGGGCGTACTCCATTTCTTTCCCTCGGCAAAAATTGACAAAGCCACAACCGGAAGTGAATTGATGATAACTTTTGAAGGTATCCTGAGTTTTTTCGGTTATACGGTGATCGTGCCGGACCTGATAGGTTACGGTGTCAGCAGCGACAGGGAGTATCCAATTCTTTTTGCCGACAATACGGGACAGGTGGCTTACGACATGCACCTTGCGGCAGCCGAGTACTTCCAATCCATTGGGCTTCCCTTTCCCAGGAAAGTAACCATAGGAGGCTATTCCATGGGGGGCATGGGTGTTGTAGCCCTGCACCGGCACATCGAGCAATACGGTACAGATGGATTTATAGTGGAAAAGTCCTATCCCGGAGGGGGAGTATACGATCTGGGAATGGCCATGGACATTCTTACTAAAACACGATACTGTACATTCTCCTTCATCCCATACATGTATGTAGCCATGAACTATTGGTACGGACTGAACATCGACTACAGCGAGGTTTTCATAGACCCGTTGCTTTCAAACATGGATGACTGGCTGTCGCGCAAATACCTGGCTACTGAAATGGCTCAATTCTTATCTCCCGACATGACAACATACATGCATCCCGACATGTTCACCCCGGAAAGAAATACTTCCCTGAACAAGGTGGATTCCTGTCTCAGGCTACACTCGGTGATTGAAGGATGGGCACCCAGGGCCCCCATGACCATAATCCACACAGTGAATGATAATATGGCCCCCTATGAAATCGCAGAGAAGATGTACAACAACTTTCTGGAAAAGGGAGGCAACGTGAACCTGATCAAGGCCGACGATAATCATTTTGACAGCGGGATTGCTTACTACATAACCATGATGCTCTACATGCTCATCAAATAGGCATACCGTATAATGCACTGCACTTTAAGCCGAGTTTTTTGCTCTGTTTAGTCGCTATGCCATTGAATTGTATTCCTGCTCAAACAACCGCACGGTGGTCTTCCAGGTGGTGCGCCAAAGACTTTTGGCGCTGATAAAAGGCTGCTTCGCAGCACCACTTTTTTTTTCAGGATATTTTGAGGGAGGTGGTAAGTAACAACTATGTTACAAAAACGCATAACAGTCAGTTAATGTGCACAATAGAGGCATATTTGCACTTTTCGCAACTTACTACCTCCACCGGTTTTTGCGGTTTTTCCGTTATTTTGGGGGGAGGTGGTAAGTAGCGGTTTTGTCATGAAGTCTTGTAACATTCTGTTATTAAACGTTTTATTGGCATGAACGCTATTATCGCTAGTTATCACCCCCTAGTCAACCACAATCCCAAAAGATCAAAGGAGGTTCCACCTCCTTCTTACCACCGGGGGTACGCATTGCATAACACATTGAATAACAGGTTAAAGAACAAAGTGTGTGAGGCCCTCGCATAAGTCACTGACACCCCACGATAAGGGAAGCCTCGGCTTAAAGAAAAAGCTTCCCGTTCGTGGGGTGTCAGTGACCGCTGCAAACCGAAAAGCACAGAGATCTTCGGCAAAAAACTCTCTGTTCGAGGGGATATCAGCGAGTGCAGCAGGCAGCAAAAGCAAGGGGAGCTTCGGCGTTCCAGAAGCTCCCCTTTTCTTTTATGTCAGCTGCCTGACCTTTAAATCACCTTATCTCAATCGTGTATTCTTTGGGTACTGCAGGAGACTCCAGGTCTTTTGGAATGGTGATTTTCAAAACCCCGTTTTCCATGGCGGCTCCTATCTTGTCCTTGAGAATATCGTCGGGCAGCAGGAAAGCCTGCTCGAAGTGTGAGTAGGAAAACTCACGCCTGAGGTATTTGCCGTTCTTATCATTTTTGGAATCATCTGTTTTCTTTTCCAGGCATATGATCAAACGGTTTTCCTGGTCCAGGCGGATGCAGAAATCCTCTTTGGTCATCCCCGGAGCGGCTACCTCTACCTGGTAATCCTTTTCGTTTTCAATTACGTTGATGGCAGGAGAAGTCGTTCCTACAAACCTCACCAATCCGTCATTGTCAAAAAACTCGTTGAACAATGAGGGCCACCAGTTCTGTGTGCGTCTTAATGCTGGTAACATAGTTGTATCCTCCTTGAGTAATTAATTGTTAAACTTTAATTGTTATTTCAACAACTAATTAATCAAAAACCATACCCGCTGGAAAAGACGTCCCGGAAACGGTCAAAATGACAGATTATCAGCCATTTTGGCAATTAATTCCAGTTCTGCAAAGGCTCCTTTCTTGGGAAGGGCCGACACCTCAAAAACGGACCGTGCGGGAAAGGGAGTTTCAAAATACCTGGAGTATACTTTGTTGAATAAGGGGAAATCGTTCATGTCGGTCAAAAAACCTGTACACTTCACAACGTCCTTGAATCCGCAACCGGCCGCTTCCAGTATGAAACCGGCATTTCTGAAGATTTGTTCAAATTGCTCTTCCCTGCCCGATTCAACGAGCGTTCCGGTAGAAGCATCAATGCCCAGCTGGCCTGACATATAAAGAAACCCACCGGCAATGACAGCTTGTGAATAAGGTCCTATGGCCGGCGGTGCAAAATTGGTCTGCACAATTTTCTTTTGGTTCATGGCTTTAGTCTTTCAGATAATAATTCACTGTGGTAACAACACGCACATTCTTGATGTACGGTGTATTTTCATCCCTGTCGCTAATGGAAAACTGGCCCTGGGACGCATTCTTGATCTTGCCGAGCTTACTTCCCGAGTCCTGGGCGAATTTCATGGCAGCGGCACGGGCATTGCGTGTGGCTTCTTCTATCATCTTAGGCTTGATGTCATTCAGACCGGCAAATGAATACACCGTATTGTAACGGTATTCTCCCCCGGTGATGGCAATACCCTGTTTGAGCAGTTCGCCCTGGTCTGCTATCAGTTTTCTGACCAGGTCAACCTTTGTGGAACTGACGGTGATGACAGAGGTAACGTTGTACCGGTAAGGCGCGGGTGTGGTACTGTAGCGTTCCGCGCTCATATCAATGATCTCGGGAGCATTGATCCCGATTTCCTCTTCTGATATCCCGTTGGATATGAGATAATCAACCAGTGTTTTGTTGTTCCTGTTGATTCTCACATACAGGTCCTGAAGATTGTTTCCTATCTCCTTGTATACAAGCGGCCAGGTCACCTTGTCTGCCGGAACCTCCATCTCAGACAAACCTTTAACGTTGACGGTCCTGTCCCTTCCGGAAAAACCATCTATCCCATTTTTAAGAAGCAAGCCCATGATAACCAAAGCTATTGCTATAATCAGGGCTTCAATACGGTAAGTTTTCATAATGCCGCTAATTTACGAATTTTATTATAGATTTGTAGGATAAACTAATGAACATGGAAGTAATTGCTCTAGGAAGCGACCACGCCGGTTTTCACTTGAAAGAGAATCTTAAGGAATACCTTACCGGACTTGGCTACAAGGTCAGGGATTTTGGCACCGGGAGCCCGGACCGAGTGGATTATCCCGATTTTGGCATTGCTGTGGGGGAAGCCGTTTCGCGGGGTGAATGCGATAAAGGCATAGTCGTGTGCGGCACAGGGATCGGGATCTCCATAAGCGCCAACAAAGTAAAGGGAATCCGGGCTGCTGCCTGCAGCGAACCCTTTTCGGCACGCCTTTCACGTGAGCACAACAATTCCAATGTACTGGCCCTGGGAGCCAGAATTGTGGCCCCGGAATATGCCCGGTGCATTGTAAAGGCATGGCTGGATGCCAAATTCCAGGAAGGACACCATTCAAGGAGAATCCAGAAAATTGCTCAATATGAATCGGGCGACCCCGGAAAGTGACAATGAACTAAAAATCACGCGCGAGCGTTTTGACGGGATATACATCGCTTATTTTTCCCGCTTATGCCGTTTTGCGCGTACCTACGTTCTGTCGGAAGAAACAGCCGAAAACATTGTCCAGAATGTTTTCATGTTCCTGTGGGAAAAACATCACATACTACAAATTCATGCCAGCCTGTCTGCCTACCTCTATACCCTGGTTAAGAACAAATGCATTGACTACCTGCGACATCAGAAGGCAGACCTTGAATACAGGGCCGAACAGGCATTAAAACTCGCAGCCCTGGAAAAACTGGACACCGGGCTGATCCCGGGTGAGGATATTGAAGAGACTGTAATGGCCGCAATAAACAAACTCCCGTCCAAATGCCGGGAAATCTTTGTTCTGAACCGGGTGGAAGGGAAAAAATACCGGGAGATCTCAGAAATACTGGGCATCTCTGTCAACACCGTAGAAAACCAGATGGGAATTGCACTCAGAAAACTCAGGAAAGAGCTGGAACATCTTATCTGAATTTTTACATTTCCTTTTGGTGGTATTTATCAACATAAACGTTCTATAAACAGAAAAGGAGAACCGATCATGGAAGAAATGCTTCAAAAATACTTTGCAGAAGAGCTTAATACTCTGGAAAAGAGAGAATTGCTTGACGCTGTGGAGAAAGATCAGGAACTCAGAGAGGAATTCTGCCGAATGCAGAATTTAAAGGCTGTCACCTCACTTTTCCCTGCCTCTTCCGATGCAGAAACGGCCACAACCAGGCTACTGGAATGGAAAAGAAAGTCCAACCGTACCATATACAGCCGTATCACATTCTATGCAGCAGCCATGCTGGTTGTGGGTTTCGCCCTTTGGGGTTTGCTGCGGCCGCTGACCCGTACACTGCACGAAGAACCTTCGGCTTATATGATAGAAGTCACCACCCCTTCAAACAAAACCAAGTCGTTCCGGTTGGGTGACGGCACGGTTGTCTGGCTCAATTCACAGTCGGTATTACGTTATCCCAATAAATTTTCAGGAACGGAACGGAGGGTGGAACTGACCGGGGAAGCATTCTTTGAAGTGGCTCCAAACCAGGAAATGCCCTTCATAGTGACAACAGGTCAATACGATATCCGTGTTCTGGGGACCAAGTTCAATGTTTTTGCTTACAAAGACTATAATGTCAAGACATCCCTTGTGGAAGGTTCTCTGGAAGTGATCAGCCCGTCTCAGGAGGCCCCCCCTGTCCGGATAAGGCCCAATGAAAGTATCGAGTGGGAACAGGATGGCTGGCAACGTTCTTTTTTTGCGGACAATGAATTCCTGCTCTGGAAAGACGGTATCTATGCATTCAACGATGTTCCGTTCATAGAGATCGTGAAAAGACTGGAGCTGTACTACAACACGACCATAATTGTTGAAAATGAAGAATTGGAACAATATCGCTTCAATGCCAAATTCCGCCAGGATGACGGACTGGAGAGCATTCTCAAGACAATGAGAAAGATTTTCCGGTTCAAAATTGATGAAGACAAAAAAACCAACACAATAAAAATTGAATAAAAAAAGCCGGCAGATGCTGCAACATCCACCGGCTGAACCGCTAACACAATAAATGTATTAACTTCTAATTTTACAAAGTTATGAAAAAAATCTTTTTCTCAATCATTCTGTGTTCCTTAAGTACATTTTTACTTTCGGCCGCAGAACCCGATATGCCTGTTCCCCAGGATGCCATCATAACCATATCGGGAACCCGTATTACCCTGGAATCGTTCATTAGCCAGGTGGAAAAACAAACCGGGTATCTGTTCGTGTACAGCAAACAGGATGTGAACGTCAACTCTGTTCTCCCTGTCCGGGAAGGGAAAAAAACGGTTGCCGCTTTTCTTGACGAGGCTTTTGGTAACAGCAACCTTAAGTATGTGTTTGAAAATCAATACATTGTTTTGACATACAAAGCACCTGAGTATTCAACGGTATCAGGAACAGTGATTGATGGCCAGACCCGCAAGCCACTTGTTTTTGCCACGGTCTACATTGTCAACCGTGGGATCAGCAATGTGACCAACGGAGAAGGCTTTTTCGCGCTCAAGTTTCCACCCTCTTATGCCAAAGACTCGCTGCGTATCTCATTCCTGGGCTACCACCCGCAAACAATAGCCCTGAAGGATATCATGAACAAGGGTGACAAACTGGTGATTCCCCTGAGTTTTGTCCCCACCACCCTTCCGGCTATTTTTGTGACCCCGCAGAATGCTTCCGAACTGATTGCCCGGGCCCTGGAAAAAATTCCGGATAACTACCCGTTGGAACCCATGCAGATGACTGGCTTTTACAGGGAAATGATCCGCAAGGGGAACAATTACGTTACCCTGACAGAAGCAGTGCTGGACATAAACAAATCCTCCTATGGCAGGATGTACGGATTGGACCAGGTAGGGGTTTTCAAGGGAAGAGGCAGTGTAGACTGGGCACGTATAGATACGGTATTCGTAAAGTTCCGCGGAGGTATTAACTCGGCTTTGCAGATAGACGTGGCCAAATATCCCTTCCTGGGTACGAATGTACCGGAAATCAACCAGATATATGATTTCACCATGGAAGAACCCGTTCAGATCGATGGTAAGATCAGCCATGTGGTTGCATTTAATCAAAAAGACAACATTGATGATATCTGGTTCCGCGGGAAGATCTATATTGACATGAAAACAGAGGCCATCAGCCGTATCGAATTCAACATGAACGTTGAAGACCGGGCCGATGCCACCAACATTTTCATATCCCGGCGACCAGTTGGTTTCCGTGCCGATGTGCTTTACGCCGCTTATATGGTACAGTATAAACAAATCGGTGGTAAATGGACGTTCGATTATTCCCGGACCGAAATCAAATTTGATTCAAAATGGGACAGGAAACTCTTTAAGAACACCTATACCATAACTTCCGAACTGGCTGTTACCGAAAGGAGTGACAATGCCATCAAGATCCCCTCCGAACAACGCGTGCGTTCAGCCGATATAACCCTGGATAAAGTAACTGATTTCCAGGACGAGGGATTTTGGGACGATTACAATGTCATTGAGCCAGAATCCGGGATCGAGCAGGTTATTGCACGTATAACCAGGCAATTAAAACGCCGGGCAGCCGAACAATAAACCGTAGTGGAGATGAAAAGGGCAGCAAAAACCTGGATTTTTACTGCCCGTTTTCTTTATATTTGCATATGATCAAAGAATCCAGAAACATAACCTGTTACGAAACAGATGCGGCCGGGAACCTGAAACCCTATGCATTCATGAACCTGGCCCAGGAAATAGCCAGCCAGGATGCCCTGGGATTGGGATTTGGTTATGAACAACTAATAAAAAAACAGACCATCTGGGTGTTGTCCCGTGTTACGGTCAAAATCCTGCGGCCTCCTGTGTGGAGAGAGCCTGTAGTCATGGAGACCTGGCACAAAGGGGAAAACGGGATTTTCTGGCTCAGGGATTTTCTGATCCGCAACCGGGATGAAACAGAAGACCTGGTTCAGGCTACCAGTTCCTGGTTGATCATCGATGTCAAAACGCGTCGTATCCAGCGTCCGCAGCATATCCTGGATGCTTTTTTTCTAAAGGAAAAAGCAACACGGCATGCCATTGCGGCTCCCTGTGAGAAAATACCCGTACCCGGGACTGTGCCACAATACGTTGAAAGCAAAAAAGTCTGCCCATCCGACATAGATTTCAACCATCACACCAACAATGCCAGGTATATAGAATGGGCCATGGATTGCCTGGATGCAGAACTGGTTACGAAACACAGTGTAGAAGGATTTCAAATCAGCTTCAATGCAGAATCCAGGCTTTCAGAAACCGTGGACCTCTTTGTGGCAGAAACAGCTCCCCTGAACTGCTATATTGAAGGCAGGAAAGGCGACAAGAATGTTTTCCAGGTGCAGATCAGCTTCAAATGATGATATCAAAGTGACTGCCTCTTCCCTTTACGGTTCATTATCTCTGTATATAGATACCTTTTGATTTTGAGGGTCGGCGTTTTTTCAAATCCGTTTTCCTGTTCCAGTATGCGGGTGATGCGGGACATCTTGCCCACTTTGCTGTTCACGAAATTCAGGATATCGGTATGTACCTCGTTTATCTGATCCCTGAGTTTCTGGTTCAGATCCTGCATGTAAACAAGAGCCACCAGTTTCCCGTCCCTTTGTACCACCAGGGATTCTGTTACCAATTCATGCTGGTTGATGATGCTTTCGATCTCTTCCGGGTAAATGTTCTCTCCTGTTGATCCGACAATCATATTACTCAGGCGGCCTTTGATAAAAATCCGTCCCTGTTTGTCCATTTTTGCCAGGTCTTTTGTCCGGAACCAGCCGTCGTCTGTAAAAGCTTCGCTGTCCGCTTCAGGATTTTTGTAATACCCTTTCATTATGCAGGGCGTTTTAACCTGGACTTCACCAATACCGGTTTCCTGATCCTGGTCGGCCAGACGGACGCTGATCCCCTGCATGACTGTTCCTGTTGATTGCAGAAAGTTATTGGGATAGACGGCTCCCGCAATAAGAGGCGCCGTTTCGGTAAGGCCATATCCGATGGAATAGGGAAAACGGGCATCACGCAGGAATTTTTCAGTCGCTGCATTGATTCTGGATCCTCCTATACCAAAGAAACGGATCCTTCCCCCAAAAGTCTCATATAAGCGTTTGCCTGCTATCCTGTGCAGTTTGCGGCGGATAAAACGTACTTTATAGATCGTCTTCAGGATTTTGTTTCCGGTAAAACGGGCAAAAATCTGCCTTGTATAGATTTTTTCCATGATCAGGGGTACGGTAAGCATGATCGTTGGCCGCACTTCCTTCAGAGCAGGCAACAGGCTTGTAGGTGTGGGAGGTGTTCCCAGGTACACCACCGATGTTCCCTGCATAAAGGGATACAACATGCCAAGAGAACATTCATAAGCATGTGAGAGGGGCAAAATGGATAAAAAAACATCTTCCGGAAACACTTCAATCATGGAAATCAGCATATGCAACTGATTACAAAGCGCACGGTGTGTCAGCATCACCCCTTTGGGAGACGATGTGGTTCCTGAAGTGTAGATTATGGATGCAAGGTCTTCAGGTTCCGGTTCGGGAAATACTGCCGGTATGGCAGTGATACCTGCTTTTTTTCCTCCGACAACTATCAGATTGACCGCCCTGATGATCAGGTCAAGGCGTTCTTTGGCCTCTGCAGGAATTTTTGCAAAAAGCTTGTCCGTAACAAAAAGCGCTTTGGATTCCGAGTGTTCTAATATGGCAACGATAGCGTCCTGGGAAAAATCGGGTAATATGGGGACTATTACCATTCCCATAGTCACTACGGCAAAATAACATACATTCCAATTGGGCATACTGGTGCCAAGGAGGGCAACCTTGTCCCCTTTCTGCAATCCGGCCGACAGTAAAAGCCCTTTCGCTTTTTCCACTCTTTGGGCAAAATCTTCATAGGTGACCGGAGTTTCTTTAAACAAAGAAAACGCAGTACGTTTAGCATAACTCTCTATGCTATTTGAATATAAGTGTCTTAATGTGGGATAAATCATTCTGGTTTATATAAAATCATTTCTTACTTGCAATAATAATGCCCGCAAAGGTATAATTTTTGTTATATTTGAAATTATGAAAAAAATCATCCTCGCAGTACTATTCTCATGCCTGTTGCTTCCGTTGACTGCACAGGAGCAGGTCAATGATCAGCAAAAGGATGGAACACGAACGTTCAGTGTAAAGATCGTGGACAAAAAAGGCAAGCCGTTGTCCAACCTGGTAGTATCTACTGTCAGGGAAAAAACAACTTTCCTTACTGACAAGAAAGGTATTGTAAACCTGGAAGGAATTGCCGATTCAGACTCTCTGGTGGTATTCCTTCCCAACATCGGGGAGACGCACATCCCCTGTGCAGGTCTGGATTCTGTACAGATTAGCGTGAGATCAAAAACAAAGTACCATATACAGGACAGAAAAGAACTGGTTAATCTTAAAACTAATCCTTCAAACACCATCGCGAATGTTCCCGAAATGCTTAAAACACGTCCTGCAAGGGACCTGGCAGAGCTTCTGAGCGGCCAGATACCGGGACTTCGAATAACGATGGGATCTACAGGACTGACAGCCAACATTCGTGGGATCAATACAATAACCGGCAACACGGAACCTCTCATTGTTATTGACGGTATGACTTACGAATCTTTCTCTGAAGTGAACGGATTCCTGGACGTTCACAGCATTCAGTCAATACAGGTGCAGAAAGATGGGGGTATGTACGGTATGCGCGGTGCCAACGGTGTGATTATTATCACAACCATAGGCGCCTCTTCAAATCCTCTTTCCTACTGATTCAGTCTGCCACAGAAACAAGGCTTTGATGCCCTTCGTGCCCTACTGCACAAATTCCGAAAAAGTAATTATCCTTGCTGTAAGGAATCCGTATCCGGGTTTCCTCTGTATATATCTTTTTCTGCCACCGGGACTGATCTGTTTCACGTATCACAACATAATACCCTTTGACCAAACCAGGTCCAGAAGAGGGTTCCCATTCCAGTTCCGTGTAGTTGCTTAACACCCTTGTGTTCATCTGAACATTGACAGGTGCTGCAGGAGCCTTGGCCAGGCTCATGACGGCAGCTATGCCAATCCCGGTATTCTTACGAACATACTCATTATCAACACCTGAGGGAAGATCTCCGAACAGTGTGTTGTTTTCCTCCCTTACCAGCTGGTGTGTCCTGTCATAATTCTCATGAAATTCACAAATCCTGACAGCCGTATATCCGGCGTTGAGGAACGGAGTATGGTCTCCCCCACGCCCATACCTGTCATTCCTGTAGATGAGTGCCACGTTCATGTTATCTACATATGTGGTGGCAGTTTCAGCAATGTACCTTGCCAATTCACGGGAGGGCCCTTCGGCCGAAAATACCCGTGTCGTTGTATTGTCACGATGTCCTGTTTCCCCTGCCAGTGTATTGCCGATCATATCAAAATTGATGACTGCGGTAACATTCCAGCCCTGTGAGCGTGCCATGTCTGCCATGCAGGCAGCTCCCAGCAGTCCGTGTTCTTCTCCTGAAAGGAACAGGAACCGTACAGTGGCCTGCAACGGGATACCTGCCATGATCCGGATACTCTCCAGCAGGCAGGCCACCCCGCTCCCGTTGTCATTTGCTCCCGGGGCAAAGGATGTTGAATCGCTGTTGTCATCCACACGGCTGTCATAATGAGCCAGGAGCAATATTTCCTGTGAGCCTGTACCCTTGAGAACGGCCATGACATTGGTCAGCTCTGCCTTCCTGTCCAGCCTGGTTCCTGATCCGCCGGTGGTATATTGAATATTCTCTACAGACAGCCTGCCCCCTGATAAGGGGATCCATCCGGCAACCTTTTGGTATAGCCATCGGGATGCAGCCCCGATGCCTTTGTCTGGATCGGTAAGAGAACTAAGGTTATGGCGCGTATGAAAACCAGTGAGGGTCGCAATATAACTTGAAATACTGTCTTGAGAAACCTCAGAAACACAACGCATGATCTCCCGGTCAGGCTGTGCACCGGCAATCAGCGGGGAAATAAAAAACCATATAAAGAATATTATATTTTTCATTGGGTTAACCATCAAAAGAAATAAGAGAATCGGATCGTCTGTGTGCTGTTTTTCACGTTATAACCGGGCAGCACTCCGGGCCGGAAAAGGCCTGTCATACCCCAACGGGTCTCGAATCCCACCTGGAAAACAGAAGCACGTACGCCTATTCCCACTCCCAGCCCCCATTCATGGCGTCTGAACACATCGGAAAAAACAAAATCGGGATCGAATGTCTGTCCGGCGATATAATACCTGTAATAAGTTGTTAACCAGGCATAAATCCCTACAGGAAGCTTATTGAACTCCGGCAGATAGACACGCAGGGATAAAGGGACATTCAGGGCGCACATATGGATCCTGTTCATATAAGAAACCCCGGGATAGGCGGCATGGCGGGCTCCTATATACTCCAGATTGATCCCCGGGTTCATTTCCAGAAAGCCCTTCCACAGGAATCTGAAATCCGCACCCAGCGATGCATAAAAAGCTGTCTTCCCTTCCAATGCTCCCCGGGTATGCACAAACCGGTTTGTACCCAGTGCTACTGCAGGTCCCCAGCTGAAAGTGCATGAAGGGACATAATGCAGGACAGAGTAGTTACCTGAAGGTTGAACTGAAATGTTGTCACCCATGGCTGTAACCATATTTTGGACATAAACGGAAACAGCAGCCATCCCGTCGTAATCTATCCCGTCTTCCTGGTCCTCTACTTTGTGGTAGGGAGAACGGCTTCCCGTGGTGATGTACAAGGTGGGAATACCCGCGCTGGCAAAAGGTTTTGTATCAGTTGCCGTAAAGGGAGATATCTCAAAAGGAACCGTGCGGACTTTCAATGCTTTAGTTCGGGGCAGGAAATCACGAAAATTTTCAATGGTTCCCGCTCCCGCAATTTTCAGCACACCCGATGTCCTGTAATATCCCACCATATCCAGACTGATCATGGTCCGGATACAGTTCTGAGGGAACAGGGAATCAATAAGAAATTGTTCCGAGCCGAGCAAACCTTGTTCTTCACCGTCAAAAGCGGCAAAGATCACCGTCCGGGACAGACCGCCCTGTTCTTTGAGAAGCCCGGCCAGCTCAATCAGGACAGCTGTTCCTGACGCATTGTCATCGGCCCCGTTGTAAATGGAATCATTGCCTTCCATACGCCCGGCAGCCATTCCCAGGTGGTCAAAATGGGCACCTATTACAATGAATTCATCTTTCAGGACAGGATGTGTCCCGGGCAATACTCCTATGACATTGCATCCTTCAATGACAGCGATTGGAATATCAGGAACAACAGAGGGGATCTTCACATCAAAGTAATGAAAAAAACTTGTCCCGTTGTATTCATCAAGACCCGCATCTACAAAACAGCCGGCAATGTATTCACCCGCTATCAGATTTCCTTCGGTTCCAATTAGCCTTCCGGCAAGCGAATCAGAAGCAAGGTAAGACAGGTGTTCCCGCAATCTGATCCTGGAAGCGGTGCGGGCATCCGTTTCCTGAGCGGGCAGGAGAGTTGTCACGCCTGCGAGTAAAAATAAAACAGATAGAAAACTGATTTTTTTCATAATGCTTACTACTATACAAATATAAGTATTTGCAGTGAAAAGCGTTTCTACTTACAAAATGGAATCATAAAGGGGGGAAAAAAATCATTTTGTTATTAAATATTTTTTTATTTACTACATAATGCAAATAATATTATTTTTGCCGCGGAATGAACAAGATACTTCAGATTCTTCGTATCCGACGCCGGGCTTAGGTTGCAGAAATCTTTTCTGCATCCTGCATGCCCTATCTCCGACCTCCCAAAAGCAATACTGATTTAAAAAACAAAAACAATGAATGTCCGCATTCTTGTTGCAAATGCCTCTCATGCAGGCTATGCAGAACGTATTTGTGAACTGATGTACATTTCTGCCATGGAGCGCGGAACCGGCATTGCACGCCGGTCGCCTGAATATATCAGTGAGAAAATGAACAGCGGTAAGGCTGTAATCGCCCTTGACGGCAAGCAGGTGGTAGGATTCTCCTATATTGAGACATGGAGCCACAAATCGTTCGTGGCCAATTCGGGCCTCATAGTGGATCATGCCTACAGGCATCTGGGCATTGCCTCGAGAATAAAAAAAAGGATTTTTGATCTTTCACGCCAGTTGTATCCCCAGGCCAAGATTTTTGGTATCACAACAGGTGCTGCGGTAATGAGGATCAACTCCAGACTGGGGTACCGCCCGGTTCCTTTTTCAGAACTCACCCACGATGAAGCCTTCTGGGATGGCTGCAGGGGATGTCGAAATTACGATATCCTCATGCGCAATGACAAACGCATGTGCCTCTGCACCGGTATGCTTTATGATCCGGTTGAGCACCCAAAACGGAAAACGACAAAAAACATGAAACTAATAAAAGAAGAGATAACCTATGAAAAATAAAGTAGTACTTGCTTATAGCGGAGGGCTTGACACTTCTTTCTGTATTCCTTATCTGACAAGGGAAAAGCAGATGGAAGTCCATACGCTGCTGGTGAATACCGGTGGATTCAATACAAAAGAGGTCAGCGAATTATCACAAAAAGCACTGGATCTGGGCGCAGCATCACACAAAACCATAGACATAAGGGAAGATTATTATGTACGTTGCATCCGTTACCTGATTTTCGGCAATGTGCTAAAAAACAACACCTATCCCCTGTCGGTCAGTTCTGAACGTGCTTTCCAGGCCATGACGGTAGCAGATTATGCCCGTCAGATTGGGGCCCATGCCATTGCCCACGGCAGTACGGGAGCAGGCAACGACCAGGTCCGGTTTGATTTTTTTATTCACGTCATGGCTCCTGAAATGAGCCTTTTGGCACCCATCAGAGAGTTAAAAATCAGCCGGAAAGAAGAAATTGAGACCCTCAAAAGACTGGGATTCGACCTGTGTTGGGAAAAGTCAAAGTATTCCATCAACCAGGGTATATGGGGAACAAGCATCGGGGGTGCCGAAACGCTCACTTCCCTGGGCGAGCTGCCGGAAGAAGCCTATCCGGTTCAGTGCAGCAAAACGGGGACAGAAATGCTGACCTTAGGTTTCTCGGGAGGCGAACCAGTATCATTAAACGGGACCGCCATGAAACCGCTTAAAGTCATTGAAACACTGCAGGGGATAGCCGCTCCTTACGGAATCGGACGGGATATTCATGTAGGCGATACCATTGTCGGACTGAAAGGTCGTGTGGCTTTTGAGGCAGCAGCACCCATGATCCTTATAAAGGCTCACCACCTGCTGGAAAAGCATGTCCTGGGGAAATGGCAGTTGTACTGGAAGGACCAACTTGCTGTATGGTACGGCATGATGCTGCACGAAGCGCAATACCTGGACCCGGTCATGCGCAACATAGAGGTTTTCCTGGAAAGCACACAGAAGCGTGTCATCGGGGAGGTATCGGTACGTCTGCGTCCGGGAACATTCTCCCTGGCAGGCTGCACAAGTCCTTTCGATCTGATGAACCCGGCCTTCGGCCAGTACGGGGAAGGCACCGCTGCGTTCTCAGGAAAGGATGTGGAAGGCTTTACCCGAATATTTTCTCTCCCTGTTAAAATTTATCAAAGCCTGGAAAATGAACAGAAAGATTAACGTTGCCATAGCCGGAGGCGCCGGATACACAGGGGGTGAACTCATCCGCCTGTTGTTGCACCACCCTTTCACGAGCCTGATCTCTGTGATCAGCCAGTCCGGGGAAGGAAAACCCTTAAGCTCTGTCCATTGTGACCTGGAAGGAGAAACAGATCTGCTGTTTGATGGTGAACTGCCGAAAAAAGAAATTGACACGTTGTTCCTGTGCCTGGGACATGGCCGTTCCCGTTCTTTCCTTCAGGAGAAAGATACTGCTAATGTACGCCATATCATTGATCTGAGCCAGGATTTCAGGCACACGGGAAACCAGGCGGCAGGCAATCGCCGGTTTATCTACGGGCTTCCGGAAAGCTCCAAGTTCCCTGACCTGTATGCCGATAAACTCAAGTCGGCAGGAAATGTGGCCAATCCGGGATGCTTTGCCACCTGCATTGAACTTGCCCTGATGCCGCTGGCAGCAGAAAAAATGCTTGAAGGCGAAATCCACGTACACGCCATAACCGGGGCAACAGGGGCAGGAGGCCGTCTGTCTGACACATCCCATTTTCCATACAGGGAAAACAACCTGGCTGTATATAAAGCCTTCACGCACCAGCATCTCAAAGAGATATGCCAGACGCTTTCCGAGTCATGCCAGGGGAACATACCGCCCCTGCATTTTGTTCCACTCAGGGGTGACTTTCCCCGGGGAATCCTTGCCAGTGTCTATACACCCTGCCACCTGGAACAGGAGCAGGCTGTGGATTTGTACAGGGAATATTTCAGGGACCATCCGTTTATCCATGTCTCTGACCGGGAAATCAGCATGAAGGAAGTGGTCAATACCAATAAATGCAAATTGCACCTTCAAAAACACGGAAATATGCTGCACATCACCTCCATTCTGGATAACCTGCTCAAAGGGGCATCGGGAACGGCCGTTCATAACATGAACCTGATTGCGGGATTGCCCCAGACTGCGGGATTGCAACTCAAACCAATCGTATTTTAATAAGCCGGCCATGAAATATTTCACATCGGTAAACGACATCGGTCCTCTTGACATTGCGATACAGGAAGCTATGAGGACCAAAAAGGAAAAGTTCTCTGACAGCAATCTGGGAAAAAACCATACAGCCCTGTTGATTTTTTTCAATTCCAGCCTGCGAACCCGTCTGAGCACACAGAAAGCGGCCGAAAACCTGGGCATGAATGTCATCGTCCTGGATGTACAGCAAGGTGCCTGGAACCTGGAAACCAGGAAAGGGGTCATCATGGATGGAGACAAGCCGGAACACCTGCTGGAAGCCATTCCCGTCATGGGGTGTTACGCAGATATTATCGGAGTCCGTTCCTTTGCCCGTTTTGAAAGCAAAGAAGAGGATTACGGTGAGGTTATCCTGAACCAGTTCATCCGGTATTCGGGGAAACCTGTCATCAGCCTGGAATCCGCTACCCGACACCCGCTGCAAAGCTTTGCAGACCACATTACCATTGAGGAGTACAAGACTGTAGAGAAACCACGGGTGGTTTTGACCTGGGCCCCTCATCCTAAGGCACTTCCACAGGCAGTCCCCAATTCATTTGCCGAGTGGATGGTAGCTGCCGGCTACCATCTGACCATAGCCCATCCACAGGGTTATGAACTGGACGAACGTTTTACACGGGGCGCAGTTATCACATACGACCAGGAGGAGGCTTTTCGCGGGGCAGATTTCATCTATGCCAAGAACTGGGCCGCCTACAGGGATCCGGACTATGGAAGGATATTGAGTACAGACCGCTCCTGGACGGTAGATAGTAAAAAAATGGAACTTACCAATAACGCCCGTTTTATGCATTGTCTGCCGGTCAGGCGAAACATGATCGTAACCGATGAAGTGCTGGACGGACCGCGTTCCATAGTCATTCCTCAGGCTGCCAACCGTGAGATCGCCACCCAGGTGGTACTGCGCAGGATATTAAAGGACCTTCCTTAAAATGAATTGTCATGGATCTGAATATTTTTAAAATCGGGGGAAATATCATAGACAACCCCAAAAGGCTGGATGCGTTCCTGAACACATTTTGTGATTGCAGGGAAAAGAAGATCCTTGTGCACGGAGGAGGCAAGCTTGCCAGCGAACTGTGCCGGCAGCTGGACATCAAAGTTGTGATGGACAAAGGGCGAAGGGTTACAGATCTCATGACGCTGCGTGTTGCCGTCATGGTTTATGCCGGGTGGATTAACAAGAACCTGGTGGCTTCCCTGCTCTCCAGGGGATGCAGGGCACTGGGCCTGAGCGGAGCAGACGGAGGTTGCATCATGGCAGAAAAGAGGAAGCCGGAACCGGTGGATTATGGTTTTGCAGGAGATCTGAGGGGTGGAAGCGTCGACACACTCTTTATCCAAAACCTCCTGGAAAAAGGGCTGGTGCCGGTTTTTTCGCCCATCACCTGTGATCCTGCCGGGCAACTGCTCAACACAAACGCAGATACCATTGCCTCGGCTCTGGCCGTTGCTTTCAGAAGCTACTACACGGTCCGGTTGCGGTTTGTATTCGACAGGGATGGGATTTGTTGCCCCGGGCCGGAAAAGCCCCTGCCGCTGCTGAGCCGTGCGCAATACGAAAAACTCCGGGCTCAGGGCACCATCTCGGACGGGATGATCCCCAAGGTGGAAAATGCGCTCCGGGCCCTGGAACAGGGCATAGATGAAGTTCTGATCGGTAATACATGTATTCAATTATGATGAAAGAAATGAAAGATCTGCTCTGCCGGCTTATAGAAACACCCTCTGTTTCGGGCAGTGAGGAAAAAACGGCTGAACTCCTGAAAGCTTATCTGAATGCGCAACCCGGAGTCCTTGCAGAACGTATGGGAAATAACGTGATCGCAAGGAAAGCCACTTATGATCCCGGTCTTTCCACGGTGCTGCTCTGTTCCCATCACGACACAGTCATGCCGGCTGCAGGTTATACCAGGGACCCCTTTGCCCCTGTGCTTGAAAAAGACGCGCAAGGCAGGACCTGCCTGTACGGGCTGGGGAGCAACGATGCAGGAGGTGCCGTAGTCTCGATGATCCAGGCTTTCTGTGAACTGGAAAAGCTTCCCTTTAACCTTTTGCTTATAATTGCAGCTGGAGAGGAAACCTCGGATCCGGACGGAATCGTTCAGGTTTTGCCCGGGTATACCGGGATCAGTTGCGCAATTGTTGGTGAACCCACCGGATTGCAGGCCGCTGTAGGGGAAAAGGGACTGCTGGTGCTGGACGGGTATACTGAAGGACGTTCTTCCCATGCTGCCCGCAACGAAGGGATAAATGCACTGTATGCAGCCGTGGATGACATTGCAGTCCTGAGAAATTTCCATTTTGAAAAAGAATCTGAAGTCATGGGGCCAGTTCATCTTCAGGTAACACAAATTGAAGCCGGGGTACAACACAACATCATTCCCGACTCATGTCATTATGTGGTGGATGTCAGAACAACAGATGCATACACCAACAGCGGGATCGTAGAGCTGCTGGGCACAGCTGTATCGGGTCGGCTCGTTCCGCGGAACCTCTCCCACAAAGCATCCCTAACCCCATTGGATCATCCTTTGCGCGATGCCGTGAGGGAAACGGGAGCCGGGACCTACGTATCCCCCACCTCGTCGGACTGGATGCGTCTGCCCTGCCCTGCCATCAAACTGGGTCCCGGGGATTCGCACAGGTCCCATACTCCCGATGAATTCATATACTTATCTGAACTGCAACAGGGAGTGGCAATTTATAAAAAAGTGCTCCGTTTGCTTAAATTGTAGAATTATGGAAACACTCTGGAACAAAGGCGTTGAAACACCCCCGGAAGTTACCCGGTTCACAGTGGGTAACGATCCCGACTGGGACCTGCGGCTTGCTCCCTACGACATAAAAGGGTCCATGGCACATGTAAAAATGCTGGGAAAAACCGGTCTGCTGACTCCCGCGGAAACAGAAGAATTGGTCAAGGCCCTTGAAAAGATCCTGGACAGGATCCTGCAGGGTAAGCTGGTCATAGGACAGGAAGCCGAGGATATTCATTCGCTGGTGGAACTTGAATTATCCAGGGAACTGGGCGAGACGGGCAAAAAGATCCATGCGGGACGGTCCCGCAACGACCAGGTCATGACCGATATACACCTGTATCTTAAAGATGTCTGCAGGGATATAGCGCGTATGACTGCCCGTTTGTTCACTTGCCTGCAGGAAAAAAGTGAATTGTACAAAGACATATTTATGCCCGGCTACACCCATGAAAGGCCGGCCATGCCTTCGTCTTTTGGCCTTTGGCTGGGTGCTTATGCCGAGGTGCTTGTTGACGATATGCACCAGCTGGGCGCCGCATGGCAGCAATGTGACCAGAATCCCCTGGGATCGGCGGCAGGATATGGGAATTCATTCCCCCTGGACCGCGAAGAAACAACAAAGCTGGTGGGATTCGGCACCTTGAAATTCAACAGCATTGCTGCCCAGATGAGCCGTGGGAGGACGGAAAGGTCCCTGTCGTTTGCCATGGCTTCACTGGCCGGAACACTCAACAAGCTAGCTGCTGATTGCTGCCTTTTTTCCGGACCTGACTACGGTTTTATGGATTTCCCGGAATCTCTGACCACGGGAAGCAGCATCATGCCGCACAAGAAAAATCCCGATGTCTGGGAACTTATCAGGGCGCATTGCAATAATATACAGGGCTTGCCCAACCAGATCACCCTGGTGGGCACCAACCTTACGCATGGGTACCACCGGGATTATCAGTTGCTCAAGGACCTTCTTTTTCCAGCCATAGATACTTTGATGGATTGCCTCCGGATGGCCATCCTGATGGTGGACAACCTGAAAGTCAACACCTCCATCCTACAGGATGCCCGTTATGACCAACTCTTTAGCGTAGAGACTGTCAACCGCCTGGTAATGAACGGCATTCCGTTTAGAGATGCTTACAGGCAGGTAGCTTCATCGCTCAAAGACGGTACCTTCATACCTGAGAAAGATATACACTACACCCATACAGGCAGTAAAGGCAACCTGGCCAATGAAAAAATCCGGGAGAAAATGGCACTGGCCCTCTCCCGGATACTTGATCAGGAATGAAAAGGAATCAGGATCTGTTCCTGAAGTACCACAGGATCTGGTTGATCCTTTTCATTTCGGCGGGCACGTCTATTTCCTGGGGACAATGCTGTTTGCATACCCCGCATGCCGTGCAGTTGTGCGACTGGCTTTGAGCAGGAATGGCATTGTTGAAATGGGCAAGGAATGCCTGTCCTTTGGCATAAAATTCTTCGTTTTCCGGACCGTTGATATCGGGGACTATATTTTGCACCACCATATCATTGTAGGTGCTGAAAACCAGTGGAATATTAACTCCGTAGGGACAAGGCATACAATAGGAACATGCCGTGCATGGTATTTGCGATATTTTACGGTATGCTTCCAGTGCCCTGGCTATCACTTCATATTCCGCCTTATTTAAAGGTTTGAACTTTCTGAAAGTATTTATGTTCTCCTCAAGATGTGCCATAACGTTCATCCCGCTCAAAACAGTCAGCACATTGGGATGTGATGCCACATACCGGAATGCCCACCTGGCAGGGTTGCCGGTCGGGTCAGCCTCTGCAAGGATACCGGCTGCCTCTGCATTAAGCATGGCCAGTGCACCTCCGCGCAATGGCTCCATTACCAGGCACTGTATGCCCTTTTTTTCAATCTGTTCATACATGTATTTGGCATTCTGCACTTCCCAGTCAAGGTAGTTCATCTGGATCATTACAAAGTCCCAGGCATGCTGTTCCAGTAAATAATCCATCGTTTCTTCGTTCCCGTGGAAAGAAAAGCCAAGCCGCCTGATGCGACCGTTAGCCTTTTCTTCCTTCAGGTATTCCAGCACACCGGTATTACGGTACGCCTTGTTGAAGTCGTCTATGGAGGAGAGGGCGTGCAGCAGGTAAAAATCAAAATAATCCACCTGGCATTTGTTCAATTGCTCGCTGAACAGTTCTTTTCCTCTTTCCAGGCTGGTTACCAGCCAAGTAGGCATTTTTGTGGCCAGGCAGAACGTATCGCGCGGGAAATCTTTCAGTATCTCTCCCACGGCAATTTCGGATTCACCGTTGTGGTAATTGTATGCCGTATCAAAGTAATTGATCCCGTTGGCATAGGCATACCCGAGCAATTCCCTGGTCTTGTCCCTGTCAATGACCATGTTCCCTTCCTGGTTCCGGACGGTAGGCAGGCGCATGCAACCAAACGCCAGCAGGGATATCCGTTCTCCCAAAACTTTGTCTTTTCTTGTTGTTATCGGCCTCACATCACCTTTCTTCAGGGACTCCCTGAGTCTGTCATTCAGCGGCGTAAACCGAATGGCAGCATAGATTCCGGCTACTCCCAAAACACTTGTTCCAAAATACTTTAATGCTTTTCTCCTGCTGATCTTTTTTTCTTCGTCCATCGTGGTAAGATTATCAAATTGGTTTGAACTTACAATATTACTCATTTTTTATACCTTTGCACCAATGATCAAGCAAAAAATCTGCGCATTCATTGCCACCCGCATCATGGGATGGAAACTCGTGGGAAAACCCATCCCTGTTCCCAAATGCATTATTCTGGGCGTACCCCATACTTCTATGTGGGATTTTGTGATTTCCTTCCTGTTTTATACCGGGATCGGAGGAAAAGCCAAAGTACTGGTCAAAAGCGATGTTTTCGTATGGCCGCTGAGGGATCTGTTGCACTGGGCGGGAGCCGTCCCGGTTGACCGTGGAAAAGGGGCCGCTTTTACCAGGCATACCATAGAAGCTATCCGTAAACTGGACACCATCCACCTTGCCATAGCCCCTGAAGGCACACGCAAAGCCACAAAAAACTGGAAAGCGGGTTTTCACACGCTTTCCAGGGCACTTGACATTCCCGTGTATTACGGATATTTTGACTGGGGCCGCAAAGAGATCGGTGTGGCAGAGCAGGTCCTGATAACCGATGATGTCAAAGCCGACATGCAACGCATCAAGCAATGGTATATTGACAAAGGTGTTATCGGGAAACACCCTGAACGGTTTGATCCCCACTGAGATTTCGCAGGATCAATCCGCTACCGTCGCTATCCACCAGGACAGTCTGATCAGAATCCAAAGATCCTTCCAGGATTTTAATTGCCAGTTCGTTCACCAATTCTTTCTGCAACAGGCGCTTTAGGGGTCTTGCCCCGTAAGACGGTTCGTACCCTTTGACCTGCAGGTAGTCCAGTGCGTTTTCCGTAAGTTCAATGCTTATGCCTTTTGCGTGCAGGGTGTTGTCAAGAGCTTTGAGCTGAAGTTTCAGAATATCCCTTACATTTCCAGGGGTGAGGGCATGGAACATGATAATCTCGTCAATTCGGTTCAGGAACTCAGGCCGGATGGTTTGGCGCAGCAATTCCATAACCTGTTCTTTTGTTTTCTCAAAAGTGGCCATATCCCCGGGATCTTCCTGCAGGCTGTTCTGTATCAGATGGGATCCCATGTTGGATGTCATGATCAGGATGGTGTTCTTGAAATCTGCCACACGGCCTTTATTATCAGTCAACCGGCCATCGTCCAGAACCTGAAGCAGTATGTTGAACACATCGGGATGCGCCTTTTCTATCTCGTCCAGCAAAACCACCGAATAAGGCTTCCTGCGGACCGCTTCGGTCAGCTGTCCACCTTCGTCGTATCCCACATATCCCGGAGGCGCGCCCACCAGGCGGCTTACCGAATGACGTTCCTGGTATTCGCTCATGTCAATGCGGGTGATCAGGTTTTCATCGTCAAAGAGGAATTCCGCAAGGGCTTTTGCCAGTTCTGTCTTTCCCACCCCGGTTGTCCCCAGGAAAAGGAACGAGCCGATGGGTTTGCGCGGATCCTGCAAACCCGCCCTGCTGCGTCTCACAGCATCGGCGACTGCCTTAATGGCTTCATTCTGGCCTATAACACGTTTGTGCAGTTCGTCTTCAAGACGGAGCAGTTTCTCACGTTCTGCGGTGAGCATCCGTTGCACTGGGATTCCCGTCCATTTGGAAACGACCTCGGCGATATCCTCTTCGGTAACCGACTCCTTGATAAGGGACTGGGTAAAGGATTCTTTTTGCCTGTTCAACTCATTTATCGCTTTTTCCAGTTCCACGATCTTTCCGTACCGGATCTCTGCCACACGCCCGTAATCCCCGCGGCGTTCGGCTTCGGCGGCTGCAAAGCGGAGTTCTTCCATCTGTTTCTTTTTTTGCTGAATTTCTTCAAGCACCGATTTTTCTTCCTGCCACCTGGCCCGTTGTACATCACAACGTGCAGAAAGTTCCTCTATCTCTTTGCTTAAGGCTTCAATCTTTTCACTGTCCTTTTCACGTTTGATGGCCTCCCGCTCAATCTCAAGCTGACGGATCTTCCGGTCCAGTTCGTCAATACATACAGGAACAGAGCTCATTTCGAGCCTTAGCCTGGCAGCAGCTTCATCCACCAGGTCAATGGCCTTGTCAGGGAGAAAACGGTTGGTGATATAACGGTGGGACAACTCAACGGCAGAGATCAGGGCATCGTCCTTTATCTGGACCTTATGATGCTGTTCATACCTCTCTTTCAACCCTCTGAGAATCGATATGGCTTCGGCCGGAGAGGGTTCATCCACCATAACCATTTGAAAACGCCTTTCCAGGGCCTTGTCCTGCTCAAAATATTTCTGGTATTCCCCCAACGTTGTCGAACCGATGGCACGTAATTCCCCCCTGGCCAGGGCGGGTTTCAGTATATTGGCCGCATCCATGGCCCCTTCCCCTTTTCCTGCCCCTACAAGGGTATGTATCTCGTCAATAAAAAGGATGATCTCCCCTTCACCGGCAATCACCTCTTTGACCACCGCCTTGAGGCGTTCCTCAAACTCCCCCTTGTATTTTGCCCCGGCTATCAGAGCGCCCATATCCAGTGAAAAGAGCTGTTTGCTTTTCAGCATATCGGGAACATCTCCGGTAACAATCCTCTGGGCTATCCCCTCGGCAATGGCCGTTTTGCCCACACCGGGCTCACCCACCAGAATGGGATTGTTCTTGGTCCGCCTGCTCAGTATTTGCAACACACGGCGTATTTCATCGTCACGTCCTATTACGGGATCAATCTTGCCCTTAACAGAAAGCTCGTTCAGGTTGATGGCGTATTTGTTCAGGGCATCGAATGTCTGCTCCTCTGTCTGTGAATCCACCTTTCTTCCCTGCCGTACGCCCTCAATGGCTTTGTCCAGCAATTTTTCGGTCAGGCCTGCAGAACGCAGCAGTTTTGCCACGTTATCCTTTCCTGCACAAATACCAGCCAGGATATGTTCCACTGTGATAAACTGGTCGCCCATCCTGGTAGCCGTATCCATCGCCTTTTGAAGCGCATCCTGTGATTCCCTGGATAAATAAGCGTCAGTTGCCCCCTGTTGTTTGGGGTATTTTTCCAAAACAAGATCAAGATCCTGTTCAAGGGCTTCTGTGTTTACACCCGTTTTTTGCAGCAGGTAAACTCCAATGCCTTCACGATCGGCAAGTATGGCTTTTAATATATGGCCCGTTTCAACTACCTGGTTGGAACCGGACCGGGCTTTCAGGATCGCCGATTGCAGCAGCTCCTGCGCCTGAATTGTATATTTTTGTTCATTCATAGTACCACGATTCGCTCAAACCTTGTTCCAAATCCATTTTTCTGACAAATTGTCACAATAATTCTTTACATTTGTACAATGAATTCACTATTGGATGAAGGGCATCTTCTCCCGCTTGCTGAAGATTTTTACACCATTCAGGGAGAAGGATATCACACAGGGAAGGCTGCTTATTTCATCAGGCTTGGCGGATGCGATGTGGGGTGTGCCTGGTGTGATTCCAAATTTACCTGGAATCCAAAACTGTTTCCACCCGTACCCGTAACTGAGATTATTGCCAGGGCAGTCAAATGCGCTGCCCGTGCAGTCGTCATCACCGGAGGTGAACCGCTTTTATACCCCCTTGAAATTCTATGTAAAGAGCTGAAAAATAAGGGAATGGAAATCTTTTTGGAAACATCCGGTTCGCAGCCCCTCAGTGGTGAAATGGATTGGATTTGCCTCTCTCCCAAACAAAACCATCCTCCACTCCCTGAATTTTATCCGTTGGCGAGCGAGCTGAAAGTGATCATTACCGGACCACTGGATATGGAATGGGCCGAGTTCAACCGAAGAAAAGTGGGCCCGCAATGCCACCTTTACCTGCAACCCGAATGGAGCCGCAGGGAGGCGGTACTCCCGCATATTATTTCCTACATCAAGGCCAACCCTTCCTGGAAAATATCACTTCAAACCCACAAATACATCAATATACCCTAAACAACAGTAATTATGAAACAAATCTTGATCTGGTTTGTCGCCCTGGCGGCAATTACCATCCAGGCAAAGGCACAGGAACAGGAGAAGAAAAACGAAGAAGGTTTCCAGTTCACAGTTGTCAAAGAGAATCCCATAACACCGGTAAAGAACCAGAGCAGTACAGGTACCTGCTGGAGCTTTTCGTCATTGGGTTTCATGGAATCTGAACTCCTGAGAATGGGAAAGAGTGAATACGATCTGTCAGAAATGTTTGTTGTGTCAAGAACATATACAGACAAGGCAGACAAATACATACGGCTTGACGGAGCCCTGAACTTTGCCCAGGGAGGCGGATTTGATGATTACCTGTATGTGATACGCAAATACGGGATGGTACCCAATGAGGTCATGCCCGGGCTCAATTACGGCGAAGACGTTCACCGCCATGGCGAACTCACAGCCGTTCTTACAGGCATTGTTGAAGCAGTGAAAAAGAATCCCAACCGAAAACTGTCAACCGCCTGGAAAAATGCCTTCCAGGGAGCACTGGATGCCTATCTGGGAGAAATCCCGGAAACGTTTCAATACAAAGGAGTGACCTATACACCCAAATCCTTTGCCGAATCGCTGGGATTCAACCCGGATGATTATATTGATATCACCTCATACACCCACCATCCTTTCTATACGCAATTTGCCCTGGAAATTCCCGATAACTGGCTTTGGGGAACCTCATACAATATTCCAATGGACGAAATGATGTCCATAATAGACAACGCCATCATGGAAGGTTATACCGTGCTGTGGGCTTCCGACGTTTCCGAGCAAGGCTTCGGGAGGAACGGGATTGCCATGTACCCCACCACCGATCCCAAAGAAATGATTGGCTCGGACCAGGCCCGCTGGCTGGAAATGTCCGCCACGGAAAGGAGCAACGCCTTCAGGAACCTGAAAGCTCCCGTTGCAGAGATTAAAGATGTCACGCAGGAAATGCGCCAGGAAGCCTTTGACAACAAACAGACAACCGATGACCATGGCATGCAGATCTATGGAATTGCCAAAGACCAGAACGGCACAAAATACTACATGGTTAAAAATTCCTGGGGAGACGATGCCGGAAACTATAAAGGCCTGTGGTACGTGACGGAAAAATTTGTGCAGTACAAAACCATGGACATCCAGGTGCACAAAAACTCCATACCTAAGGATATCAGAAAGAAACTGAACTTATAAATCGTTTTGCATCATGAAGAAAAACCTTCTGATTTTACTGGCAGTATTTGTACTTGCCGGTACTTTAAGCGCTCAGCAGTACGAATTCCGCACGATCGTTGACAACCCGTCCACATCAATGAAAAACCAGGCCCGTACCGGTACATGCTGGTGTTTTGCAACAATTTCCTTCCTGGAAAGCGAGTTGATGCGCATGGGCGGGGAGCCCATTGACCTGTCCGAAATGTTCATTGTCCGAAACGTTTATAAAGCACGTTACTTTGACAATTATCTGAGAACGGGTAAAGGAAATCTTGGCCCGGGTTCTGTCAGCCATACGGCAACGAAGGCCATTGCACGCTATGGATTGATGCCCGATGAAGCTTATCCCGGTATCCAATACGATGCTCCGGGACACAACCATTCGGAGTTACAGGGATATATCAATGCCATTTCCCAGGTACCGGCAAGGATGAAAAAAATGAGTCCCGAATCGGACGAATTGCTCAATGCATTGCTGGACATTTACCTCGGCAAGGTTCCGCAAACCTTCCTGTATAATGGCAAAGAGTATACCCCCCTGTCTTTTGCCCAACACCTGGGACTGAACATGGATGATTATGTAGAGATCACCAGTTTTACCCACCACCCTTTCTACACCCGGGTACCCGTGGAGATTCCGGATAACTGGGAACATGAACTGTATTACAATGTCCCGCTGGATGAATACATGGTCATAGCCGATCATGCCCTGAACAATGGATTCACCATTGCATGGGACGGCACCCTGACTAAGGATTTTTCCCAGGAAAAGGGTATGGCATTGGAGCCCTCTACCGATTCTTCGGAAGATGAAGTGAAGGTCACCCAGGATATTCGCCAGGAGTGGTTCGAAACCTTCAGCACCGTGGATGACCACCTGATGCACATCACCGGAATTGCCAAAGACCAGGATGGAGTTACTTATTACATCACTAAGAATTCATGGGGGGAGTCAGGTAAGTATAAAGGGTTCCTGTATATGTCGGAGCAATATTTCCGTGCACGGTGCATTGGCTATATGGTTCATAAAGACGCCATACCTAAAGATATTCGTAAAAAACTGGGGCTTTGAAAAAAATCCTGCTTCATATTCCCAATACCATCACATCGCTGAACCTTTTGTGCGGTGCGCTGGGCTTAGCATTTGTTTTCAGGGGCAGGATGGACGTTGCCTTCTGGCTGTTGATAACGGCTTCTGTTTTTGATTTCCTGGACGGTTTTGCAGCAAGGCTGCTCAATGCATACTCCCCTGTGGGCAAAGAACTGGATTCCCTTGCCGATGCGATCAGCTTTGGCCTGTTGCCGGCCTTTATGCTTTATGCCCTATACCTGCCGGCAGCCCCTCGCATGTGGGTTTCATTCAGCCCATTGATTGTAGCGGTATTTACGGCCATACGCCTGGCAAAGTTCAATGTTGATTCCCGCCAGGCCGAAAGTTTCCTTGGCCTTCCCAGCCCGGCAAGCGCATTGCTCATTGCATCGGCCGTTTTTTATACAACCGGCAATCCTTCCTGGAAAGAATTCATGCAAACCTCATGGTTCATACCCTGTATATCGGTGGTGATATCATTTCTTCTAATCAGCGGGTTGCCCATGTTCTCACTCAAGTTCCAGGGATTCAGCTTCGGCAGGAACAAAGTCAGGTTTATTTTCCTGGGACTTTGTCTTGCCCTGGCCGTATTATTGCTCGCAACGGGAAACCATCCCGGCCTGGCCATGATGGGATGCATATGCCTGTATATAGTGATGTCCGGGATCGTGAGGATCTCCGGACATCAGCATCATGGATCGTAATGATCTAATTCAGTTCCGGTTGGGGACCAATCCCGAATTTTTCCACCAACACTTTGGTAACGTTGGGTGAGAGGAATCCCGGCAAAGTCGGACCTAAGTGGATATTTTTCACACCCAGGCTCAGCAGTGCAAGCAGGACAATGACGGCTTTTTGTTCGTACCATGCGATGTTGTAGAAAATGGGCAGGTCATTCACATCTTTCAGGCCAAAAGCATCCTTCAGCGCCAGGGCAATAAGCACAAGCGAATAGCTGTCGTTGCATTGACCGGCATCCAATACCCGGGGAATGCCGTTGATATCTCCCATTGGCAGTTTGTTGTACCTGTATTTGGCACACCCTGCCGTCAGGATCACGTTGTCCTTGGGAAGGGCCAGTGCGTAATCTGTATAATACTGGCGTGATTTCATACGTCCGTCGCAGCCTGCCATCACTACAAAGCGTTTGATGGCTCCTGTCTTTACGGCTTCCACCACCTTATCTGCCAGGGCAATCACCTGGTTGTGTGCAAATCCGCCAATGATTTCACCTTTTTCGATTTCCTGTGGAGGCTGACAGGTCTTAGCCTTTGCTATCAGCTCGGAAAAGTCTTTTTTCCCGCCTTCCTTACGGCCGGGTATGTGCTTTGCTCCCGGATATCCGCATGAACCGGTAGTGTACATGCGGTCCAGGTAAGTGCCTTCTTTGGCAAGCGGCACTATGCAGTTGGTGGTGAAAAGGATCACTCCGTTGAAAGACTCGAATTCCTCACGTTGTTTCCACCATGCATTGCCATAGTTCCCGATAAAGTGAGGATACTTCTTGAAAGCCGGATAGTAATGGGCAGGGAGCATTTCTCCATGGGTATACACATCCACCCCGGTTCCGGCAGTCTGTTCCAGTAATTCCTGCATATCCTTAAGATCGTGGCCGGAGATGAGGATACCGGGATTCTTACCCACGCCGATATTAATCCGTGTCATTTGCGGATGACCGTATGTGGCTGTATTTGCCTTGTCCAGCAAAGCCATGGATTTTACCCCTGTTTCACCTGTTTTCAGCACCAGGGAGACAAGCTCATCGGCACCTATGTCTTTACGGGAAACCTGGTAAAGCGCTTCTTCAAGAAAAGTGTATATATCAACATCTGCGTGTCCCAGGTTGAGGGCATGCTCGGTATAGGCACACATTCCCTTCAAACCGTATATGGTCATTTGTTTGAGGGAACGGATATCCTCGTTGGTTTCACTTAAAACCCCAACTGAAGCAGCTACGGCCTGGTAATCTGCAGGTGCAGCTTCTAATCTGACCTCAGGCATATCGGGAACATTAATACCTTCCTTCCGGGCTTGGGCAAGGAGGTCTTTTTTGAGTGCAAATCCCTTGTCAATGCGTCTTGATAAGGCATTATCATCAAAATTGGCATTGGTTATGGTTGAAAACAGGGCATCCATCAGGAAATGGTCGGGAGCATCAGACGCCTTCCCTTTTTGACGAAGGGCCCTCTGCACAATGGCAATCCCCCTGCAAACATAGATCAGCAAATCCATCAGAGCCGCTGTCTGCGGCTCCTTTCCGCAGACGCCTTTGATTGTACAACCCTGGTTACGGGCTGTTTCCTGACATTGAAAACAAAACATACTCATTTTTTTTAGTTAATAGTTATTAAATATAGTCTTTTTTATTTGATCCATTCCTCCGACTTGAGATCTCCCCGTACAGTCAGCACAATTCTTTTAACAGGAATATAGCGGCCGCTTTTTTCCCGTGCCTTTTTGACTATTTCAAGCAGGCCTCCGCAACAGGGAACTTCCATGATCAGAACCGTCAATGTTTCAATCCCGGTATTCCCTATCATTTCGGCCAGTTTGTCAATGTAGGCATCGCGGTTGGTATCAAGTTTGGGGCAGGCAATGACCAGCAGCTTATTCTTAAGGTAACGTGTATGGAAATCCTGAGTGGTAAAAGCGGTACAATCGGCAGCCAGCAGCACGTCTGCTCCCTTGAAAATGGAGTTGCGCGGATTGATCAGATGCAACTGAACGGGGAACTGAACGTGTCTCGGGGCAAGCCCCTGCAGAGGCTGCCATTCATTTTTGCACGGTGCTTTTGATTCATGATCAGGGACGGGTTGAACGGTGCGTTCCAGAACTGCTATTTCATCAAAAGGCTCGGCTTCTCTCTCTTCAAGGGATATGGCTCCCTGCGGGCATTCTGGTATACAGGCTCCCAATCCGTCACAATAATCCTCTCTTACTATAACGGCTTTCCCATCAACAACCTGCAAAGCCCCTTCATGACATCCTGTAACACAAATTCCACACCCGTTGCAACGTTTATCATCAATTTTGACTATTGTCTTTTTCATGTTACTTGCTGTTTATGATGCAAAATTAAGGTGAGGGTTGCAGATCAATTTGTATCATTTGTTACAAAAGTTTAAATAAACTACCTTTGTCGGGTATGGAAGCGTTATACAAATCACCACTTTTTGAAGGCCTTGACCAACACACAATAGACTGCCTTCTGGATCACAATTGCAGGGTGCGAAAATATCCGCCAGGAGAGCCGGTGGCTCTTCAGGGAGATGTCTATAAAGAATTGTTTATTGTAGATAAGGGATTGCTGCGTACAGAAATGACCGATGCCGAAGGGACCAGGGTAACCCTTGAAGAAATTATTGCACCGCGTACAGTAGCACCTGCCTTCCTTTTTGCATCAAACAACTGCCTTCCGGTCAGTATTTTTGCAGTCCAGCCTTCATCTGTGGTATCCATCCCCAAAAATAAGCTGATTACCATAATGCATAACGACAACAGAGTCCTTGAAAATTATCTGCGAATTATATCCGACAGAAGCAGGTTTCTTTCTGACAGACTCCGGCTGATCAGCTTTGGAACCATTAAAAGCAAACTCAGGAGTTATTTCCTGGAATTGACCCGGGACAATAGTTATGGTACTTTTACCATTCCTCATACCCACCAGGAATTGGCCGATATGTTTGGAGTTACAAGGCCTGCACTCTCCCGCGCCATAAGGCAGCTGGAAGATTCGGGAATCATCAGAAGAAAAGAGGGACGCAGGTACGAATTGCTTCAATAATTTTCATATTCTTCCCACAACTCAGATTCCCTGGTATAAGCGTTCTCTAGAAAGGATTCCAGGTTTTCTTCCACAAAATCAGCAAATTCATCCATTTCACGGGATTTATCCATAAGAGATGCCTCTCTGGCCGATTGCGCCCTGTTCCTGTAATGATCAATTATTGCTTTTAATCTCTCTTGTTCCATGGTTTGAATTTAAGCATAATTCCTGTATTCACCACCAGAGGCATACGTTCTCTGGACTAAATATACTATAATGAGGAACTCCTGGACAAAACGGGAAAAAACCCGGTAATCACATATACCTCTTTCATCAGGATAACGGGTGTAACTGCTTAATTTTTCGTAATTCTCAAAAATACATATCTTTGCGGCCTATTGTACAAGGGACAAAACCATAAGGGTGTCTTTGTTACATTTTTAGACGAAATTTATATTTTAATATTATTATGAAAATCATTCACGCTTTATTGACATGCAGTGCTTTGATAATTGCAGCAGGATGCGGGGCACAGAATCCGGAATTTAACGTTACCATTGATGACACTGTAAAGGAACTGGACCTGGACAGTTACCTGGGAGACTGGTACGAGATAGCACGTTTTGACCACAGTTTTGAAAGGGGGCTGACAAGAGCTAAGGCCAACTATACACTCAAGGATGACGGAACGGTCAGAGTTCTTAACACAGGCTACAAAGACGGAAAATACGACGAGGCTGAAGCCAAAGCGTACAGGCCTGATGACAAGTACCCGGGAGCACTCAGGGTATCCTTCTTCCTTTTCTTTTATTCTGACTACTGGGTACTGGATTTGGACGAAAACTACACTTTTGCCCTGATTGGAAGCAAAAAAGCAAAATTCCTGTGGATTCTGTCACGTACACCGGAAATGGCTCCGGCTGACCTGGACAGGGTCCTGAACAAGGCTCGTTCCCTGGGATACAATGTTGATAATCTTATCTGGGTTGAACACGATTAATTTCAACCCGGGAAGATTTGCCAACTAATAGTGGAAAACGGACATTGCCGGTTTTCTGAATAAACAGGATCTTTGCCTCATGAAAACATTAATTACATTTCTGGCAATGCTCCCGGCGCTGGTGACTTATGGAATCAACGAAGGGGTCCCCGAAAAAACAAAAGAAAACAAGACAAAGATTATGGAACTCACAAAAGACGAATTCATCAAGCGCGTTTATAACTACGAAGCCAATCCCAACGAGTGGAAATTTGAGGGAGACAAGCCCTGTGTGGTGGACTTCTACGCAACCTGGTGCGCTCCCTGCAAAATGCTTGCACCTTCGCTGGAAGAGCTGAACCAGGAATACAATGGTCAGATCAATATTTACAAAGTAGATGTTGATAAATCACCCGAGCTGGCAGCGATTTTCGGAGTAAGGAGCGTACCTACCCTTTTATGGATACCTATGGAAGGAAAACCCAGTGTTTCCCAGGGTGCCCTGCCAAAAAGCCAGCTTGAATCCATTATTACGAACACCTTGCTGAAAAAAGAATAGGTTTCGTATCTTTGCGCATATGGAATATGCGTGTATTACTCCATTGCAGGGGAGTCTGGTAATCACCGATGATTTGCATAACAACGAATCGCTTCTGCAAAATAAAGACCTGTATAAGTTCATATGGGTTCTGGAGGGATCACTAGATCTTACTATTGACCACATGGGAATAAACCTGGTAAAAAACCAGGTTATTCCCTTATCCAATATTCACCATATCCGGTTTTCCCGCATTTCGGGAAAATACATTTCCATCCTTTTCAACAGCAATTTTTATTGCATTTTCAAATCGGACAATGAAGTGTCTTGTAACGGATTCCTTTTTGCAGGCTATTCCAATCCCCTGCTAATGCAATTGACAGACAACCAGGCACTCGCTCTTGATAGGATCGTTTCTGATATACGGCTGGAATACAAAGAGGATGACTCCCTGAAAGAAGAGATGCTTCGACTTCATTTAGAGCGGTTTATCATTTCCTGTACACGTATGGCCAGGAATAAATACGCCATTGAGGCCGGAAATGAATCAGCCTTTTACCTGTTTCGTAAATATGTCATTCTTGTAGACGCAAATTTCAAAGAAAAGAAGAAAGTCAGGGATTATGCGCAGCTGCTTAACCGGTCACCCAAGACGCTGACCAACCTTTTTTCCATGTACAAGCTGCCTACGCCCCTTCATATAATTCAGGAACGTATAGAGGCAGAAGCAAAACGCCTATTGCTTTACAGCAATATGAACGCTAAAGAAATTGCCCATATCCTTGGTTTTGAGGAAATTTCTTCTTTCAGCCGCTTTTTTAAAAGGATTTCAGGAAATACCATTACAGAATTCCGCAATCAATACAAGGAACGATGAAAAAATTCTATCATAAAGGTCCACTTCTGATTTCTTGCATCCTGCTATTAGCCTGTACCGGATGTATTCTGAAAGAACCGGTTATTTTTGGAAAAAACGCTATTAAACAGTTAGATGTGGAGCAACTTATGGGCAGTTGGCATGAAGTGGCACAATCGGGAAGGCCTGAACGTAAAATGATCGCAGCTGTAAATATAGAGACTTCCATTAACGATAAGGGAATAATCCGCCTTGATATTAAAAAGAACAAGTTTACTCCTTACGGGCCATATACTGAAGTAAGGGGAAAAGCCAAATGGAACCCTGATTATCCGGGTATTTTGAAATGCTCTCTTTACATGAATTTTTTCAGGGAATATTATATTTTGTATCTGGATCCGGATAATACAACTACCCTGATCTGCAACAGGGCGGCAACCAGGTTCTGGGTTTTTTCAAAACATATGTCTCTGTCAGAGAATCAAATAGCCGGAATTATTCAAAAAATGGAAAGTGTTGGATTTGATCCTGACAAGCTTATCTGGCACCCGGCTTATTTTTGAAAAATCCCATGCAGAGCTGCCAGTTTTTCATTCACCAGGCTTTCTGTCTCCAGGTAGGCAGCCGCTGAAGCCAGTTTTGACCTTACCCCATAATAATACTTGATCTTTGGTTCCGTTCCCGAAGGTCTGACTGTTACAACAGTATTATCGGCACAGATAAACTGTATAACATCTGATTGGGGCAGGTTGATCCGGTACCTCAGGTCGCTGACCATGTCAACTGTTTCACTTCTTTTATAATCGTGAATAAGGACCACGGGTGATCCCAGTAACTGTTGAGGCGGATTCTCCCTCAGCCCTTTCATGATGCTTTTGATCTGCTCCATTCCGTCCTTGCCTTTGAGTGTTCTGGAGACCATCCGTTCCTTAAAGTAGCCAAAACGAAGGTATACTTCCTTAAGCAAATCGTACAGCGTTTTTCCCCTGGCAGCAGCCCAGCAGGCAACCTCGGACACCAGGACGCTGCTTACCACAGCATCTTTGTCTCGAACAAATTCACCTACATTGAATCCGTAACTTTCTTCCCCTCCGCATATAAAGACTTTTTTTCCTTCGTTTTTGCGGATTACTTCGGCTATGTATTTAAATCCCGTCAGGACGTTAAAACATTCCACATGATAGTGATCTGCAAGTACCTGCATCAGGTCTGTGGTAACAATGGTTTTCACAATATATTCCTTCCCCTTGAGACGTCCGGCTTCGTTCCATTTCTCCAGCAGGTAATAAGTAAGCAATACAGCCAGCTGATTCCCGTTCAACAACACCATGTTCCCATCCTGATCACGAACTGCCACACCTATCCGGTCACTGTCGGGGTCGGTGGCCATCACCAGTTGGGCAGCTGTTTCCGTAGCCCTCTTAATAGCCAGTTTCAACGCTTCGGGTTCTTCCGGGTTGGGTGAAACCACCGTTGGAAAATTCCCGTCCGTGACCTCCTGTTCCGGGACGCGAAGCAGATTGGTAAATCCCATCCTTTCCATAGCCATGGGAATAATGTGAACACCTGTTCCGTGCAATGGGGTATATACCATCTTGATGTCTTTGTGCTTATTGATTTCCAAGGGACTAAGGTTTACCAGGCTCAGAATGGCATCAAGGTAGGCTTTGTCCATTTCTATACCTATTTTGACAATCTTCCCCGCCCCACCCATAAAACTTACCATGTCCGGTGAAGTCACGTTCCTTACCTGTTCTATGATCAAGGCATCATGGGGAGCAACCACCTGTGCCCCGTCATTGCCGTATACTTTGTATCCGTTGTATTCTTTTGGATTATGACTGGCCGTGATCATAACCCCTATATGACATTCCAGTTTTCTTACGGCAAAGCTCAGTTCGGGCGTTGGTCTGAGTGCGTCAAAAAGATATACTGTAAAATCATTGGCAGCAAGCACTCGGGCAGTAATGTCTGCAAACTCGGGTGACTGGTTTCTACAGTCAAAAGCAATTGCTGCCTTATGTGGGCCGGGGTACGTTTTTTTTACATAATTGGCCAATCCCTGGGTGACCATTCCTACGGTATACCTGTTCATCCGGTTGGTGCCCACTCCCATGATGCCCCTCAATCCCCCGGTGCCGAATTCCAGGTTGCGGTAAAATGAATCTTCGAGCAGAGCAGGATCCTCTTTCATGAGCCTGAGGATTTCCGTTCTCGTTTGTTCGTCGTACGATGGGCTGAGCCATTGCCTGGCTTTATCCATAATGTTTGTTTCCATATCTTATTCAAATAATATTATCAATTCCTTCCTGCCAATGGGGGATCACCATTCCAGTCAATTGTGCTATTTTTTCAGGGCTCATAACTGTATAGACAGGTCTCGGCGCCCCGCCCGGAACCTCGGCATACATGGGCAGAACCATTGCCGGAGAGGCTTCCGGATCATTTTTGAGGATCATCTCCCGTATTCTGCAGGCAAAGGCATAACGGGTACAGCCTCCGCCTGTATTGGTGAAGTGGAACAGTCCGTTATGAACGTTTGCCCCTATCAGGGCAAACAGGCCGTTGACCAGATCGTGCGCATAGGTGGGAGAATTGGTTTGCAGCGTATCTACATACAGCGGTTCTGACTGTGAGCGAAGCAACCCGGGTATGGCTGCAAGAAAATTCCTGGAATGACGGGAATAAACCCAGCTGGTACGTACGACAATCCCACGGGAGTAAGACAGGACAATGAGTTCCCCTGCCCTTTTGGAAGCTCCGTAAGTGTTTACCGGAGCCGGAAGATCATCTTCTGTATAAGGTGTCCTTTTGGTTCCGTCAAAAACATAATCGGTAGACAAGTGAATGAGTGTTGTTCCCGTTTTCCGGCAGGCCTCTGCCATACCTTCCAGACAACCCGCATTCAACAAAAAAGCTGCTTCGGGTTCTTTCTCGGCCTGGTCAACATGGGTAAAGGCTGCCGTATTAATTAAATACTCGGGCTTCAGGGATGATAGACAATCCATAAGAGCCTGTTTGTCAAGTATATTCAACTCGTGTCGTGAATAGGCTGCCAATTCCATCCTGCTTTGCCCCGAGGCAAGCTGTTGTACGATCCTGCCCACCCCTCCGCTGGCTCCGGTAAGAACTACTTTCATAATTGCAAAGGTATTAAAAATGAAGGTACACCGTACACTGCGCTTTACTATCTTTGTTTTAATGAAAAGGGAATACAGGAAAAGGATGATCCTGCTGATGGCTGTCTCGCTGCTTGCCAGAATCATAGTTGCTGCCATTACGGAACTGGGCAATGATGAGGTGTATTACTGGACCTATGCCTTGTTCCCTGACTGGAGCCATTTTGACCACCCTCCAATGCTGGGATGGATCATACAGCTTTTTACCTTCAATCTAAGATGGGACAGTTCGTTTGCCCTGCGTCTGCCATCACTTGTTCTGGGGACTTTAAACACCTGGCTCATCTACCGCCTGGGGTACCTTGTCAAAGGTCCGAAAACCGGCTGGTATGGTGCCCTGCTGTACACCGGTTCGCTATATGCTGCCATCATGGCAGGGACATTCATTCTGCCCGATACCCCGCTCAGCACTTTTTACCTGGCAGCCTTATGCAGCTTTTTCAAGGCGTTTGGACTTGGTTCATACGGACAGGAAAAAGAGGCACCCGTGCATTTCCTGTGGGCCGGTCTTTTTACCGGGCTGGCCATGCTCAGCAAATATACCGGCATTTTTCTCTGGGTAGGAGCCATCCTTTACATGATACTATACCGGAGGAAAACTTTACGAGAGCCCCGGTTATGGGCCGGAATGGCAGTTTCTCTGCTTCTGTTTCTGCCTGTATTGATCTGGAACCTGTCTCAAGACATGTCCAGTTTTGCTTTTCATTCGGAACGCATATCATTTTTTGGGGAAGGCCTCAAACCTTTATATTTCATAAGGGAAATCTCCGGATCGTTCCTGTACAACAATCCAGTGAATGTTTTTCTGGTAATCTGGTCTGTAATTTTTTACATTAGGCAAAGACGGAAAATAGGAACCGCGATGCTGCCTGTGGAACCGGACTCATTCCGTATGATCATGACCCAATCGTTGCCCCTTATAGCCCTGTTCCTGTTATTTTCGCTTTTCAGGGAGACCCTGCCTCACTGGAGTGCTCCTGCATACTTTTCCCTGATGCTGCTGGCTGCAGCAGTGGTTGATCACACAGACCTGCGTTGGCCCGCAGTGTTGTCTCCTGCAGTTCTTGCTGTTATGGTGCTATTGTCAATCGTTCAAATCAGGACCGGGTTCATTCCGTTAAGGGAATTAACCGAATCCGGGGAAGTATCCCCTGAAGATCCCTTCAGGGAGCTGGGACGGCATGATTTTACGCTGGATATGTACGGATGGAAACAATTGGGAGATCATTTCAAACAATTGAAAGCAAACCAGGAGGCACTATATATGGAAAGCGGGGGCAGCCAGGGAATGCCATTGGGCAGTGCCGTTCTGGCAACACGCTGGTTTCCCGGCGCTCACCTGGATTATTATGTGGCCCGTCCGGCCGGTACAGTTGTCAAAACAACGGGGCCACTGCATAAAACCCATAAATACGAACAGATCACCAGGAAAAGAGGGGGGATAACTCCTGGAGAACAAATGTATTATATTGAATCAAGCCGTTTCCCGGAAAATCTTTCCGGGACCGTTCCCCTGGATACTTTTTTTGTGCACCGGTCGGGTAGACCGGTGATCCGGTATGTGGTCCACCGGATCACAGGCATAACCGACTTCAGGGCAGAGTGACCTGTGCAAACAGGTTCCCTGCCATAACGGTAAATGAGCCGGATTCCGTGATCCACCCCCTGTCCCTTGTCCAGAATTTCAACTGTTCCTGGCTGACTTTCAAACTCACGGTTTTTGCTTCTCCCGGTTCAAGAGCAACCCTGGCAAAAGCTTTAAGCTCTTTCACTGGCCTTGTCATAGAAGCATAATCATCACGCATGTAAAGCAAAACGATCTCTTCCCCGGCCACAGATCCCGTGTTTGTGACATCCACCTGTACTTCCAGTTCTCCGTCACGGAATTCTCCCGGAGTGAGGTTGTCATAGCGGTACGTGGTGTAAGACAGACCGTAACCAAATTCATAGAGAGGCATTGGATCATCCATAACTATTGGATGGAAGTAATGTGAAGGCATGTGGTTGTAAACCGAAAGAATGTTGCCTGCAGACCTGGGGAAGGTCACTGGCAGTTTGCCTGTAGGATTCACAAGGCCGTAAAGGATCTCGGCCAGGGCAATGCCTCCCTGCATGCCGGGTTCCCAGGCCTCAACAAGCGCATCGGCCTGTTGGGCGATCCATTCCACTGCCAGGGGATGTCCGTTGTTCAGGACTACGATGCAGGGTTTGCCGCTGCTCAGCACATTGCGTATCAATTCCTCCTGTAATCCGGGCAGGTTCAGGTTACCCCGCTCCACGTCTTCTCCTGAAGTCTTGTTGACCCAGTCCTTGCGGTTCACGTACTCACCCACAAAGACAATGCTCAGGTCTGCCCTGCGGGCCATTTCGGCCGCACGGCGCACCTTTTCGGGATCCATATAACGGATGGACTCGCCCTGGTCCAGGAACGTGAATTTCGTTTTGGGCGCTACCATCCGGAGCCCCTCCAGGAAAGTGACAACGTTTTCACCGGGTTGGGGAAAAGTCCAGTCTCCCATGATGCCCTGTGAATCGGCATTGGGTCCGGTAACAAATACATTCTTATACTTTCCTCCGTCGGCAAGTGGCAGGATTCCGTTGTTTTCCAGCAATACAATGCTTTTGCGGGCAGCCTCCAGGGCCGTCTGCATATGTTCTTCCTGCCGGAGCGTTTGATGAACCGCGGTGGTATCGAAAAAAGGATTTTCAAACAGGCCGAGGCGGAATTTCAACTCCAGGATCCTGCGACAGGCCTGGTCTATCCTTGAAACAGGGACCACCCCGTCTTCCACCAGTTTAAGCATGGCCGGCACAAATCCGGGCCCGTGCATATGCATGTCCATGCCTGCCAACACCGATTGGGCATAGGCATCCTCAACCGATACGGCTGTCCGGTGGAGGTCATAAACATGTTCCATATCCATCCAGTCACTGACAATGAAACCGTCAAAACCCATTTCCTTCCGGATGACGTCCTGCATGAGCCAGGGGTTGGTATGGCAAGGGATTCCTTCGATTTCGTTGTGGGCCATCATGAAAGTCTCTACCCCGGCGTCAACACAGGCCTGGAACGGGGGAAAGAAGACTTCACGCAAAGTTCTTTCGGATAGTTCTGCGGGTGCACCGTTGGTGCCGTTGACCGGTTGCGATCCACCAACAAAATGCTTGGCACAGGCCAGGACCAGGTCTTTTTCCAGGCCTTCATCACCCTGGAATCCTTTTACCGCAGCACTCCCCATCAGGGATACCAGGTAAGGGTCCTCCCCATATGTTTCGCCTACCCTTCCCCACCGCTGGTCCCGGGCAACTTCCACGTTGGGTGCGAATGTCCAGTGCATGCCTATGGCCCGCATTTCTTTTGCGGTCTGGCGGGAAGAAATATACACCAGCTCCGGATCAAAAGTGGAAGCCATTCCTATGGAAGTGGGATATACGGTGGTCCCGCTCACCAGGGCACAGCCATGAACAGCATCTATACCCATCAGCAGCGGAATACGCAGCCTGGATTCCATGGCCAGCTGCTGGAGTTCATTGGCCTCGCCAATATGCACCGAATGAAGGAATGATCCTATCTTTCCTTCCCTGGCAAGCTGTGCTATGTCTTCTTTCAGGAAACCGGGGTAAAAAGCCTGTGCCGTATTGCGCATCAGGTCTTCCTCGGTCATACCGGCCTGTGATTCGTCAATATGGTTGAGCCCTACACACTGGTTCATCTGGCCAATTTTTTCCTCCAATGTCATTCTTTTCATAAGGTCTGTAACCCTCTTTTCCACGTCCAATGACGGGTTCATATAGGGTGGATTATCTCCCTTCCCGTCCGAACAGGAAGCGGCAAAAATCAAAGCTGTCATAGATAATAATGTTATTCTTCTCATAGTTCAGATTATTTTACAGAATTCAACGGGTAACAAATGTAGCCAATATTTTATCAGCCCAAAAGTGTTACATTTACACTTTCAAAACATTCGGTCAAACATTTAACTAAAATCATATGAAAAAAACATTGTTGTCTATACTGACCCTCATGCTTATATTGGGTTGCGACCAGACACCCCAGGTCAGGGAAGCGGAACTTGACCCTTCCTGGAAATTCCAGACCGGGAACGACCTGCAATGGGCTTTGCCCGGTTTTGATGACAGCCAGTGGCCGGAAATATCCCCTGCCACATCCTGGGAAAACCAGGGCTATGCCAATTACGACGGATACGGATGGTACCGCAAGACATTCACCATCCCGCAAGACATCATAAAGGCGGTAACATATTACGGAGGCCTGTTGATCCGCTATGACAACGCAGACGATTCAGATGCCCTGTATTTCAACGGGCAGATCATTGGGGCAACCGGCAGTTTTCCCCCGGATTACATAAGCCGTTACGGGGAAAAGAGAACGTACACGGTTCCGCTGGAATACATCAAGACCGATGAACCCAATACCATAGCCATCCAGGTATACGACGGAGGAGGTGACGGCGGTCTTCTGACCTCTGCGATAATCATCCAGCCTGTTGCCCCTGCCCTGAAAATATCCATGGAATACGCTGTAGATGCCGAGAACGGCGTATTCATGGGAGAGGCACCCCGTACCCTTAGTGTAAAAGTTAGCAACCAGGAAGAAAAAAACAAAAAATCTGTCATACACCTGGCCGTTACTACAGACGATTACCAGCAAGTTCAGGAATTTTCCCGGAAAATTACAGTAAGGTCACAAGAGAGCATGACCTGTGTCCTTCCCCTGGAAATTTCCAACCCGGGATTCTACCGCTGCACCCTCCGTCTTGAAACGGACGGTATCAAGGGAGAACCCCTTACATTCAATATAGGTCTGGAGCCCGAAAAGATCATTTCACCTGTCGATGCCCAGGAAGATTTTGACGCTTTCTGGAAAGAGACACGATCCATACTCGACAGCACCCCCATGCGGCCATCCATGAAACTGCTGAAAGAGTATTCCACCGGAAAAAGAAACGTTTATTATGTAGAAATGAAATCATTCGGCAACGAAATCATGGGTGGATATTACGCTGTTCCCAAAGAAAAAGGAAAATACCCTGTGATCATAACCTATATGGGCTACGGATCCAATCCCTGGATGCCTCATACCGACGGGGAACCCGGGTTCATCTCATTCGTTGTATCTGTAAGGGGACAGGGAATCTATAAAGCCGGAAACAAATACAACGACAAATGGATCGTATGGGGCATTGAAGATAAAAACGATTACTACTACAGGGGTGCCTTCATGGACCTTGTGCGGGCCATTGACTTTGTATGTTCAAGGCCCGAGGCCGATAAAGACCGGATAGCAGCGGAAGGCGGCAGCCAGGGAGGTGCCTTCACCATGGCCGCCTGTGCGCTGGACAACCGCATTGCCGTTGCTGCACCCACCATACCCTTTTTGAGTGATTATCCCGATTATTTCCGGATCGTGGACTGGCCCCGGAGCGACATTGATGCCTACATGAGAGAACATCCGCAGGCCACCTGGGAAGACATCTATAAGCTCCTGAGCTATTTTGACATCAAAAACCTGGCCCCACGCATCAAAACCCCCACCATCATGGGAGTCGGGCTGCAGGACCCCACGTGTCCCCCTCACACCAATTTTGCAGGCTACAACCTGATCACAGCACCCAAAGATTACAGGATCTACCAGGACAACGGTCACAATACCCCGCCCGAGTGGCAGGAAGTGCGCATGGAGTTTTTCAAAAAGCACCTGAAACTCGACTGACATGAAAAAAACGATATTATTCTGCGGATTGCTGTTGCTGGCATTCGCGTTCTACGGTTGCAACCAGGCCAAAGAGAATGATGCCTTTGTCAGTGTGGAGAACGGTCAGTTCATCCGCAACGGGGAGCCCTACCGTTTCATAGGATTCAATTTCTGGTATGCCGGCCTGCTGGCTTCCGAAGGCATCGGAGGGGACCGGGACAGGCTGCATCGCGAACTGGATTTTCTGAAATCCGCAGGGGTAGATAACCTGCGTATCATGATAGGTGCCGATGGTCCGGAAAACAGGGCCAAAGTCAGACCCAGCCTGCAGACAGAACCCGGGGTCTATAACGATACCCTGCTTGCAGGCCTGGATTACCTGTTGCAGGAACTGGGCAAAAGGGATATGCTGGCCGTATTGTTCTTCAACAACACCTGGGAGTGGACCGGCGGCTATTCCCAGTACCTGGAATGGGCCGGTTACGGCAAGGCCCCTGTCCCTGTGATAGACGGATGGCCGGCTTTCATGGAATACGCCGGCCAATACGTTCACTGCAGCCCGTGCGACAGCCTGTTCAGGAACCATATCAGAAATATTGTCACCCGTGTAAACAGCCTGACCGGTGTTCCTTACACTGAAGATCCGGCCATCATGTCCTGGCAGGTTGCCAACGAACCCAGACCCATGGGGGCAGGCAACAAGGAAGCCTACGAACGGTTTGTGATAAGCACGGCAGATTTTATCAAATCGCTGGATCCCAACCACCTGGTATCTGTAGGATCTGAAGGTTCCTATGGCAGCGAAAACGATATGGAACTGTACCGTCGCGTGCACCAGGCAGTCTCTGTGGATTACCTTACGTGCCACATATGGCCAAAAAACTGGTCATGGATAGATATACAGGATATTCCCGGTTCAGTGGAACGCGCCTCAAAGCTGGCTGAAGGATACCTGGCTGAACACATATCCCTGGCTGTTGAACTCAACAAACCCATCGTATTATCCGAGTTCGGCTACCCCAGGGACAACCACCGGTATGACCGGGAGGATCCTGTAATAGCCAGAAACGCCTTTTACAGCAGCATTTTCAACCAACTGGCAGCTTCGGCACAATCATCGGGTAATTTTGCAGGCTGCAACATCTGGGCCTGGGGAGGATTTGCACGTCCTCAACACATATTCTGGGAACCCGGAGATGATTACTGCGGAGATCCCGCCCAGGAAGAACAGGGTCTGAATTCCGTCTTTGCCGAAGACGATACAGTGCCCATCATCCATTCCTTCACAACACTGCTCAACAATAAACAAATCACGGAATGAAGAATAAGATTCGTCACTTTTCGCTCCTGTTCATTGCCATGCTGTCCTTTGTGCATGGCGGGGCACAGAAATATGAGCATATGGCACCGGTCCCCCCTATGGGCTGGAACTCCTGGAACCGTTTTGGATGTAACGTGGATGAGAAAATGCTGAGGGAAACGGCCGACATGCTTGTCCAAACGGGGATGCGCGATGCCGGCTATGTATACCTGGTCATTGACGACTGCTGGCACGGGGAAAGGGATTCCCTGGGATTCATACATGAGCACCCTGACTTGTTCCCCTCCGGAATGAAAGCTTTGGCCGGTTATATTCATGCCAGGGGACTGAAATTCGGAATCTATTCATCGGCCGGATTCAAAACTTGTGCAGGAAGGCCTGCCAGCCGGGGATATGAGTACCAGGACGCTCTGGTGTATGCCTCCTGGGATGTGGACTACCTAAAGTACGACTGGTGCGGCACCGTTGGACTCAATGCATACGGAGCTTACATGACCATGCGGGATGCCCTGTACAAAGCCGGCAGGCCTGTAGTCTTCAGCCTGTGCGAGTGGGGCAACAACCAACCCTGGCTCTGGGGTTCGCAGATGGGCCACCTGTGGCGTACAACGGGAGATATATCTGCCATATTTGACGGGATCCGGGACCATGGCACATACAAGACCCTTGGCGTGCTTCAGATACTCGATCTGCAGGATACCCTGCGACGTTACGCAGGCCCCGATGGCTGGAACGATCCCGACATGTTGCAAGTGGGCAATGGCATGAGCGAAAGCCAGGACAGGGCACATTTTACCATGTGGTGCATGCTGGCAGCCCCGCTCATGGCAGGGAACGATCTGCGTGCCATGAGTCCGTCTACCATTGAAATACTCATGAACAAAGAAGTCATTGCCATCGACCAGGACCCCCTGGGAATCCAGGGATTTCCCTATGCCAAAGAAGGTCCTGTGCACACCTGGCTCAAACCTTTGTCCGGAGGCCGGTGGGCCGTATGTTTCCTGAACAGGGGAACGGAGCCTGTGCCTCTGGAAATCGACTGGAAAAGAATGGTTGCCAAAGATCCCCTGAACGCCCTCGAACTTGATCCGGTGGCATACGCCTATGCGGTAAGGGATGTGTGGAAGAAAAAGGATATGGGCACAGCGGCCGGCACAATGACAACCCTGCTGCCCGGCCACGATGTTTTCTGTGTTGTGCTTACCCCTGTTAAATGATGATGCCCATGGTCAGGATTTCTTTTCGTGAAAAACTGGGTTACGGATTGGGGGATATGGCTTCCAGCATGTTCTGGAAGATCTTTGGAATGTATCTCCTTTTCTTTTATACCAAAGTATTTGGCATCTCCCCCGCTGCCGCCGGCACCATGTTCCTGCTTACCCGCATCTGGGATGCGGTCAACGATCCCATGATGGGCCTCATTGCAGACAGGACCCATACCAGGTGGGGCAAATACCGTCCCTATATTTTATGGGGAGCCATCCCTTTTGCCCTTATAGGCATCATGACTTTTTACACCCCCGATTGGGGCGAGAATGCAAAGCTTGCCTATGCTTACGTGACCTATACCTTCATGATGATGGTCTATACGGTGGTAAACGTACCCTACGCATCGCTCCTGGGGGTCATGTCTCCCAATCCCAAGGACAGGAATACCTTGTCCTCATACCGGATGTTCTTTGCCTATATAGGGAGCTTCATCACTTTTATGGTCCTGCAGCCGCTGGTGGACGCTTTCAGCAGCGGAACACAGGGAGGAGAACAGATATCCACCCAACCGCAGGCCTGGACTGCTGCCGTTGCCGTGATCGGCGGCTTTTGCGCCCTGCTTTTCTTTTTATGTTTCCGATGGACAAAAGAGCGTGTTGTAGCGGCCGATGAAAGCAAGAACAAAGCCTCGGCGGGTAAGGACCTTAAACTGCTCTTTAGCAACAAACCCTGGTGGATCCTGCTTGCCTCGGGTGTTGCAGCCCTGCTTTTCAATTCCATAAGGGATGGGGTTGCACTTTTCTATTTTTCTGATTATGTAACCTCTACCTTCAGAACAGCCGCCTTTGGCTGGACTGTTGGAACCTTATACCTGCTTGTGGGACAGGCCTCCAATATGATCGGGGTGGCACTGGCAGCGCCTGTAGCGAACAAAATAGGCAAAAAAAGCACCTACCTTATTGCCATGATACTGGCCGCCATCCTGAGTTGCTTCTTTTTCCTGCTCAAACCCGATCAGATCATCCTGATCATGGTTTTCCAGGTACTTATCAGCACCTGCGCCGGGATCATTTTCCCGTTGCTCTGGAGCATGTATGCCGATATTGTTGACTACCAGGAACTGAAAACCGGAAGGCGTGCCACCGGGCTGATCCTCAGTTCTTCGTCCATGTCCCAGAAATTCGGCTGGGCCGTGGGCGGTGCCATAACAGGCTGGCTGCTGGCTGCCTTTGGCTATGATGCGGACCTCGCATCGCAAAGCCAGGGAGCCATTCACGGAGTACGCCTGATGATGAGCTTCCTGCCTGCCGCAGGTTGTATCCTGGCCATATTGGCGGTATCTTTTTACCCGCTGAGCGAGAAAAAAGTCATGGAAGTCACCCGGGAACTGAATGAAAAAAGAGCTGCTCATGGAAAATTCTGATATTCTGGAGGACCTGCAAAAGGAGCTTCATCTGGAGCTCACCACCAACATACTGCCATACTGGGAAAAACTTTATGACCCTCACTATGGGGGTTTTTACGGGCGGGTGACCGGAAAAGAGGAACTGATCCAGGAAGCTCCCAAAGGTGCCGTGCTGCAATCCCGGATATTGTGGACTTTTTCTGCAGCAGCCAGGATCCTGAGGGATAAAAGATACCTTGTACCAGCTGCCAGGGCCAGGGATTTTGTGTTGGATAATCTTCTGGACAAAGAATACGGCGGGGTTTACTGGAGTACGGATCACAAAGGAGAACCCCTGGATACCCGAAAGCAGTTCTATGCCCTTGGATTTGCCCTTTACGGACTAAGTGAATACCACCGGGCAACCGGGGACCCCCTGGCCCTGGAAAGTGCCATCGGTCTTTTCCGCGACATAGAGGCCCATTCTTACGATAAAATCTACGGAGGATACCTGGAAGCTGCCTCACGGGATTGGAGTGATATCCGGGACTACCGCCTGTCGGAAAAAGATGCGAATGAAAAAAAGACCATGAACTCGCACCTGCACATCCTGGAACCCTATACCAATCTTTTCCGGGTTTGGAAGGATCCAGCCCTGGAAGTGGCCCTGGCCGGGCTTATCCGGCTGTTCATGGACAAGATCATAGACCCGTCAACGCATCACCTGTCCCTTTTCTTTGACGAGGAATACCATGTTCGCGGCTCGGCAATATCCTACGGTCACGACATCGAGGCTTCCTGGCTCCTGTTGGAGGCTGCAAAAGAACTGGCAGACTATAAGCCGGGGGTATACGGGGAAATCCTGAGCCGGGTTACAGATCAGAGCAGGGATGTAGCCTTTGCGGCACTAAAGGGATTGCAGACTGACGGAAGCATGATCTATGAGATCACATCAGGCGGAAGGATTGATAAAACCCGCCACTGGTGGGTACAGGCAGAAACAGTTGTGGGCTTGTTTTACCTGTACCACTGGCACAAGGTTCCCCACGCCCTGTCCCTGGCCGTGAATTGCTGGAATTACATAAAAGAAAACATCCGGGACCGTGAACATGGAGAATGGTTCTGGAGTCCGGGAAATACTACAGATGATAAGGCCGGATTTTGGAAATGCCCCTACCACAACTCCCGGATGTGCCTTCAGGTCATAGATCACATGCATCAACTGCCCTGAGCAGCGGTTCGGTACTTACACGCGATCCCACAGCCTGTTCCATCCAGAGACCCGGAACCAGCCTGCCTTGCGTATACATGGCTGTAATTGCTTCTGCAAGCGTTTTGCCCTCTTCCTTCATTTTCCCGTTGAAGTATTCTTCCAGCTGGAATTCAATGATATGCCCGAACGGATAGTTGGGAAGGTACATGGGGCTGCTGATCATATGGGAATACACCGCCAGCAACGGAGAATCGTGATTTCCCAGGACCGGTTCATAGTATTGGTTCCACACCATCCGGGCTTTCTCCAGCACGGCTTCTTTCAGAGCACCGGCCGTGGCTTCGGGGTTCTCATACAGCCACTGCCATACATACATGTCTACCAATGCCACCCCCATGATCTCGTAACTTCCCCAGAAAATATCCAGTACCGTGTTGTCATCCATCTGCTGCGGCGGGTATCCCAGTAATTGCAGGTCGCGTTTTTGAAAAACAAAGGCCATTGCCTCGGTGAAGGCCGTGTTGGGAACTCCGCTGAGCATGAAATGATCCACGTTATACAGGCTCAGGGTTTGTTCTACGTTGTGGCCGAATTCATGGACGGCTATGTTGTATCCCTTGTAATCCATGCCAAGCGGGGAAATACGTGTCCTGAGCCGGGACGGTTCCCAGCGTCCGACAGCTCCCCAGGCGTGACCGGATCCCCGTGCAGGCTCGACGACAATACGTGATGCCAGGCTGGCAGCCTTATCGGTAGTAAAACCAAGGGCCTGCAGCATCCGGGGCATATCGGAACGGAAAGCTTCTGCATTTGGATATTTCCTGCGGGTGAGGGCTGTCAGCTCATCTTCCGGAAAGGATGTCCTGCTTTTGAAACCGTCATACCAGATGTCATAAGGTTCAAGTTCACGTCCCAGCCTTTGGCGTATGAAAGCCGCCACTTTTTTTACCTGTTCCGAGGAAATCAGGTTGATGAACAGGTTTTCTATCTCGGCGGCCGGAATTTCCATGGATCCTTCAAAATTCCGGATGATGCCCGTGGGCATGTTCGGATGGTAAGGGTCCATTTTCTTTTCCACCCTGAAGGTTGCCAGCAGGTGCTCGTACCGGTCATCCCCTTCCGGCTCTGCCTCAACAGGCTCTCCGTCTTTATACACGGTATTTGAATAAGGTTTCCAGTCGTATTCCGGATTATTGATCACGCATTTTGGAATGGTCTGATAAACAATATGTTCCATAACCTTATGGATCATTTTCTGTTTTTCCAGCGCATCCGGTACATTGGCATAGTTTGATTTGATCTCATCCCTCAGGTTCCAGTGGGACAACAAGACCATACCTTCAGGAAACAGGCGCCTGCCATCTTCTGTGAGCAGGTTTCCCATCACAATGTTGTAAGAGGCTATGTAATTATCGGCATTGCCTAAAGCCTGTGACATTTCCTGGTTCAGTTCCGCCGGGGTGCGGTGGGTGAACAAGTCCCCCATCCTGGCATACGCCCATTGTTTCCTGTCCCAGTTCCTTCCAAGGGAATCCTTTTGGGACAGTGAATAATTCGGGAAATTGAGCACGCAGATGAAAGCCACCTTGTTGACGAACAGGTCTTCCATCATGTGGGCGGATGGATCGTAATTGCCCAGTATATAATCCACCGGCAAAAGCGTACCTCCTTCCAGATGAGCGGGTTTCTTTAGTTCAACGCTCAACTGGTTGGATGTCCCGTACATGTTTTCAAACGCACCGGACAATTTTTCATACAGCACTTCACGGGCTGCCTCGGTGGCACAATAATTCTCCACGCAAAAATCAATGAAACCGGGAGCATTCCCGTCCGATGCCCTCCATAAACCGGCTGCCTGACGGATCCCGTTTTCAGCCGTTGGCAAAAGACCTTCAGGATATTCTTCCCCCAGGCGAGCCAGGGTGGTCTCTACCGTTTGTTCAGTAATATTCGACATTTCTGTTTTTGTTTCTGACGTAATGCATCCCTGCAATACGGCCAATACCATGAATAAGATTGTTTTTTTCATATTGATTCCTCCCATTTAGTTGCATATATGACCACAGGGACATCCTTGCCCCCGCTATGAGTTGTTGTTCCAAAAAGATAACCGGTTCCTCCATCTGCAATGCCTGCCTTCTTTCTCCACTCCGCCACGGTCAGCGGAAAATTGCGAACCGTAATGCTGGCTTGGGGAAACCGGGTATGCATTTTCTTCATATTGGCCGAGGTAAAGGGAATGACCTCCCTGATCCTGAACTTTCTTGAGGGGAAACCCCTTACCGGGAACGAAGATACATAAAAATGGCTGTTGCGGTGCAGCTTTTTCACACCAAACCTTGTGACTGGCAGAGCAAATGCACCGGCTTTAAGCAAAGAGACATCCGGTTCATAGAGACAATCCCCTTCCACAGGGGCCCCTTCACACCCGTTCCGTTCAACAGTCCGCGCTGCAAGCACCTCTTCCCCCCGGTGAAATGAAAAACCGCCTGCACATACGATCAGGGGATCGGCAGAGGCAGGATCGTTTTTTTTCATCAGAAAAAGCAATTCCTTACATTCATTCCCTACCGATACCACATGGACTTCCACCGTGCCGGGAAGCAGCGAAAGCGTCCTGGAGATATCTGCCAGCGGTGAAATCTTTACCAGGAAAGCGGCAGCCCGTTCCAGCACAGATTCCCTGATCTGAGTTATATCGGGGCTGTACAGTGCTATGTCACGCAGTCTGCGTTCCCCCTCACGACGTGAAGGATCTGCATAAACCATTGATGCGTAAGGAATATCGGTTAGCTGTTCCCATGGCCGGGCAGCATCTCCCCGGAGGACATTCAGGCCGGTGCCAGCTCCCAGTACCCTGAAGTTATGTTCTGCCGTCCGGCACAACAAGGGTTCTCTTTCCAGGTAAACCACGCGTTCGTTTTTCTGGGCAAAGTAATACGCATCCACTCCCAATCCGCCGGTCAGATCAATCACCGGTCCCGGGTTTGAACAAAAACGCTGTTTGTACAGGGCCGTTGCCTGGGAAGATGCCTGCTCAAGAGCCAGGAGAGAAGGAATAAAAACCTGTTTGCAGGCATACCATTCCGGGATTTTGTCACGCATTTTTCGCAGCCCTTCTATCTGCAAGACACATTTTGATACATCCAACCCGGGGTATTTGTGTTTGCCAAGCAAAATACTGTGGATATCGTCATCCAAATGTTCTCGTGCAAATTGGATTTCCCGGGGTGTGATCATGGCCTATTCCTCCAGCAGGTACTTTGTCCAGAAAGCCCTTTCCTCGTCGGCAGAAAAAGCAGCCTGGTAATCCCTGTAACCGTGCCTGGCCCCTGGATAAAGCATGAACCGGAAATGTTTATTGCCCTTCATCAGCCGGTCAGTCAGGCGCATGGCATTCTGAAAATGGACGTTATCATCGGAAGTTCCATGTGTAACAAGCAATACCGAAGGTCCCCACGTTCCATAGGTGGCGCATTGTTCCAGGACCGAGCCGTTGCGGTAACCATCCGGATTGTCCTGCGGGGTATCCATATAACGTTCCGTATAGTGTGAATCATAAAACATCCAGTCGTATACCCCGGCTCCTGCTATGCCGTACGGGAAATAATCCCCTGCCGTGCATACAGCCAGGGCAGTCACGTAGCCGCCGTAGCTGTAACCTGTGATACCTACCCGGCTGTTGTCGACACATCCCAATTCCCTTAGGTAATCCATCCAGAGCTTATAATCGTGGACCTCCCATTTGCCAAGATTCCTGTACATCATATCCAGGCCGCGCTTTCCGCAATGACCACTTCCCCTGTGGTCCATAGTGACCTGGATCACCCCTTTGCGCGCCCAGTGGTATCTGGATGCCGGTAAAACCCATCGGTCCGTAACACTTCCGTCGTCAGGCCCTCCGTAAACATTGACCAGAACCGGGTATTTTTTCCCTTTTTCCAGTTCAAGGGGCCAGGTAATAATAGCCGGAATGGTAAACCCGTCTTCCGTAGTAATGAAATGCACTTCAGAAACGGGAATGTTCCCCTTCTCCAGTTCCAGGTCATAGGCATCGCCCCGTGAATCGCCCAACTGCCGTATCAATCCCTTGTCCACACTATACAGCAAAGAACTTGCGGGGGTGGAAACATTGGAACATAAAACGGTAAAATGACGGTAATCGGGAGCGAACATTACGTTCGTGAAATTGAACTCTCCGCGTGTAAGACGCCGGACAGAAGGATCCTTTTTCCTTTGCACCCCCGGCAAGGCCACCTTGTAGACGTCAGTTCTGGTAGATATTTCCCTTCTGGCCGAAAAAAACAAAAAATCTCCTTTCGGGTCAATCCCGTGGAGGGTGATTCCCCAATTCTGACCGTCTGTAAGCCTTTGAAGATCACCCCCTTCTAGGGGGCACAGGTAGATTTGCTGCCAGGATGCAAAGTCGCGGACCATCAGGATACCCTCCAGGGTAAAAAGCGGATTGGAGATCCATTCCAGCCATGCAGGTTGCTCCTCCTGGTAAATTACCTTATAGGAACCATCCTGCGGATTGACGGCAAACAACTTGAGTAAATTCTGGTCCCTGTTCATCCATTGGACCAGCAGGGTTTCCCCGCCGGGTGTCCAGAAAGGCTGTCCGAAATACTGATCATTGGCAGGGTCAAAATCGACCCAGACAATATTCTCTTCAGTTGCTACCGATACAATACCCACTCGTACCTGCGGATTTTCATCCCCCGCTTTGGGATACCTTGTTTCTTCCAGGAACCCGTGCTGCCCATCGGCAACATAAATCGGGAACATGGGAACATTCGTGTCATCGCAACGGAAAAAAGCGATCTTCCGGCTGTCGGGTGACCACCAGAAGGAGCGGTAATTGCTGCTCCTGCCCAGGATCTCTTCATAATATACCCAGGAAGCCCGGCCGTTCAGGATGGTCTTGCTGCCATCGTGAGTGAACCTGGTAACTTTGCCGGAATTCAATTCCCTGGCATAAAGATCATTATTGACAGTATAGGCTACATACCTGCCATCGGGCGACAGGGTGGGATTCATTGCATTTTCCTGAAGATAGTAACTTGAAGATCCTTTCACACCAACGGATGGGTTCTCCGTGCTAACCCTTTTTCCAGTCACGATATCTTCCAGAAAATAGGCGGTCTCCTGCTGGCTGCCCGAACGGAGTAACAAAGTGCGTCTATCTTTCCAGGAAACGGGGGTATCCAGGGGCTTTACAAGTCCCCCGGGCGGCGTTTCCAGGGGGAAACGCTCCTGGGCAAAAGACTGCAGAAACAAGGTCAGGATCAGAAAAAAGGAAATAGCAAAACGTTTCATAGGTAACAGGTTATAGGTTAATCAAATACAATTGTTCCCTGGCACGGGTAAAGGCTGTATAATACCAGCGCAACATATCTTTATCGCATTCTTCACCAAAAAAGGCTTTATCCACAAACACCGCTTTCCACTGCCCTCCCTGTGCCTTGTGGCATGTCACGGCATTGGCGTACTTTACCTGCAATGCATTCAGGTACAGGTCTTCCCTTACGGCGTTATAGCGTTTGCGTTTTCCTTTAACGTGGGCATAATCGGCCGATACTCCCTGGTACAGTTGTTCCTGTTGCTCACGAGACAAAGCAGGAGATTCACTTTCAAGGGTATCGAGCAACAGGCGTACACTGATTTCTGCATCCTTATAATCCGGGAAACGCAATACGGCTTCTGCAAAACGGAACCCGTACCGTTCCTGGAATTTATGAATCCTCAGGATTTCAGCAATGTCACCGTTGGCTATGAAATCCATTTCCGGGACGTCCTCAAGGAACTGGTAACAGTTCTTTACCACCATCACCCTGTCTCCCTTGGTAATACCCTCTTCCCTGTAAAGGATACTGCTCCGTATTCCTTTGTTGTACCTGTTGGCCCTCTTGTTGGAACGGCACAGGACCACGACTTCCTCCAGGCCATAACGCGATATGGCGTCATTCAGCAGTTCGGTCAGATCTGCCGGGCCTATACGCCGTACATCCTTAAAGCCCTGGGTTTTCCATTCCGGAAGACAGTAATTTCCTTCCGTGATGTTATTTCTCAGCAATGTTGCATTATACAGGATTCCCGAATCAAAAGACTGCCTTAGCACTTCTTTCATCTCCATATAGATCACCCTCCCGTATTGTTCCATATAGCCGGGATCAAGAGCCGGTGACAGATCCAGACCAATCGGCGGGAGCTGTGCCGAGTCACCCAATATGAGCAACTGATTCCCTTTCCCGTTAAACACATAGGAAACAAGGTCTTCCAGAAGGTTTCCGCTGCCAAAAAGCATGCCCCCCGGGGTGTTTGAAAGCAGGGAAGCCTCGTCAACAATGAAGAGCGTATTCTTGTCACGGTTGGGATGCAATTCAAAGACGCCGAATCCGCCTTCCTCGGATGATGCAGGTGGTTTCTGCCGGTAGATTGCCTTATGGATGGTATGAGCCGGAGCACCTGCATACCCCATGAGCACTTTGGCAGAACGTCCCGTAGGTGCCAGAAGAACAGCCTCTTTTTTCAGTTCGGCAAGGGCTCCCACCAGTGCAGCCATGGCCGTGGTCTTGCCTGTTCCTGCATAACCGTTCAGTATGAAGATTGGGGATGTTCCTGTAAGGAAGGAAGCCAGGGCCTTGAAAAAAACATCCTGATCAGAGGACGGGGTAAAGGGCAGGTTACTACGGAGCTTATCAAGAATATACTGGTCAATTGCCATAATCATTTTTTTACCGACGTGAACTGAATAAGATCAAAAATCCAAACAATTCAATACGCCCCATAATCATGATCACCGACAAGACAAATTTTGCAAAACCATTAAAGGAACTGTAATTGCTCAAAGAACCCACACTGCCAAAACCCGGTCCGACATTTCCGATATGGGCGGCAGACGAAGTAACAGCCTCTGTTATCCCAACCCCGGACAAAGTCAGCAACAGTGCTGCCACCAGAAAACACAACATATACAGCACAATAAACAGATTTGTGCCTGAAACCACCTCGGGATCAAGGGCATGCCCCCCTACCCTGACCGGAACAACGGACCTGGGGTGAAGCCTTTTGGTGATTTGTGCCCGTATGGAATATAAAGCGATCATTATGCGGTCCGATTTGATCCCTCCGGTAGTAGATCCGGAACAACCGCCCTGAAAAGTTATAAAAACCAGCAGTAGTATGGAAAATGCGGGCCATACAGAAGAGTCGGCTGTGGCAAAACCGGTAGTTGATATCATGCACAACGTCTGGAAAAAAGAATATCTCATAGATTCACTCAGCGATTGGTATGTCCCGGTTTTCCATAAATCCAGAGAGATAAGCAATCCAACAACCAGGCAGGTGAGGATATAAAACCTGGTAACCGGCGACTTGAATAAAGCACCTGACCGTTTGGCTATCAGCATGAAGATCATTCCAAAATGCAGTGCCGACAACCCCATAAAAACCATAATTATTATTTCAATGGCGATACTGTCGTATGAGGCAATGCTGGAATTGCGTGTGCTGAACCCCCCGGTAGCTATGGTAGAGAATGAATGGCAAACAGCATCAAACAAGTTCATTCCTGCCAGGCACAGGCAGATAGTTTCCAGTAAAGTCAGTCCAAAATAAATAAAAGCGATTACCCGGACTGTCTCTTTAGTCCTGAAATGATAAGATTCCTGGGACAGGCTACTGATCTCGATCCGGGATAATTTCAGCCGGATGGAGCTGACCTCGGGAAGGATCAGCAACATGAAAAGAACGACTCCCATACCCCCGATCCAATGGGTAGAGGCACGCCAGAAAAGCAGGGAATGCGGTATGGCTTCTATGTTTGTAAGTATAGTTCCCCCGGTCGTGGTGTAGCCGCTCACGCTTTCATACCAGGCATTGATGAGTATGAATTCCCCGCCCCAGAGCAGGTAAGGCAACATACCAAAGAGACAGGACAGGGTCCAGGACAATATCACAATCATGTAGCCTTCCCTTGTTGTTACCTCGCTGGACTCCCTGACAAATATGTATGGGAAAGAACCTATAGTGGCTGTAATGATAGCAGACAGCAACAAGGGAGAAAAACCGGTATCAAAGCCGTAAATAGCAGATATAATAACGGCAACGAACATGAACAGGGCATTTACCAGCAGAACCAGGCCCATGTATCTTGCTATCACCTGGATTCTCATAATTTATTGTGTTCGTCGCAGAGTTGTGTAATAGACTCGTTTAGTTCTGACAGTTCGTCACCGGCAGGCAGCCTGACCTGGTACTTCTTTTTAAAGAGTAATGTATTCCTCACTCCTGTTCGTATCTCTTTTATAGGCTGAATAACATAGATCCTGATAAAATAGGAAAGCAGGAAAAGCAGCAATATGCTGCTGGCCACTGCAATAACACCGGGCATTATGCTCCTGTAAAATCCATCCTGGATCTGCTGCGTATTGTGATCAAGCAGGTCCTGTTCCAGGGATATTAGTTCCAGAATGTAATTCCTTAACCTGGTATAGGTAGGATACAGGCGAGCGGTATACCACTCCCTCCTGGGCAGGTAACCGTTATCCTCCCACAGGACGGGCGCTTCATTCAGGATCTGCATATAAGCAGCATAGGCAAACATGATGGAATCTGTAAGGGCCTGTTCCTCATTTGTGGTAAATGTAGACCCGGAGGCACGAAAATAACCTTCAAACCGGTCATCTTCGTACAAGGATCCCACCTGAAGCAAGGAATCCTGGCTAATCCCTATCTGGTTGAGTAACTCAAAGATATTCTGGTCCGTAACTTCTAGTAACTGTATGGATGCGTTTATGTTATCAACATTGACAGAAAGCACATCGCCCAGTGAACGCCGGGTCCTCCCCATTTCAAAAATGCTGACAAGGCTTGACAGGAACAGGACAAAGCCCACAACAAGAAAACCCATATTGATTTTATTGCTGATCACCATAATTGTACAAAGTTATTAAAAAAACTCCAAAGGTCAGCACCTCCGGGATTATCCAATACCCTGGAAGACAACCTGGCCGCCCTGCAATCCTTAAACAGGGTTGCCGTTATTCCTTCTACAGACGGATCAAGGGACAGGAAGACGGATGTCGCGGCTCCCCTGGGAGCCTGACGAATTACCGGCCTGAAAAGCACATCGGTAAGGGGATCAATCCATTTGTGGAGCCTGATGATGGGGGTATTGACAATACCCGGATCGGCCATGTTCAATGTAATGCCGTCTTCTTTCCATAATTGTGCCAGGCGCAGGGAAAGTAACGTAAGCGCCAGTTTGGAACAAGCATATTGTGTAAACCGGTTGAATTTTTCTGGCGGATATGGAAAGTAAGGAGGGATCCGTCCAAGGCGCAACATCACAGAAACGGTGTTCACTACGCGGCTCCCCCTGCCCAGGATAGGCTTTAGCAGCCATGTGAACAACATAGGCCCCAGACAGTTGACCATATTGTGCATCTCGTATCCCTGGCTGTTCACTTCGGGTTTCCAACCCAGAATCCCGGCATTGTTAACCAGCACATCCAGACGGGATTCCTTTTCCAGCAGACGGTATGCTGCATCCCGCACGGAAGTCTCATTGGAAAGGTCCATATCCAGGTAATCAACCCGGTCGCTCCCAAATTCCTGGCTGAGCGTGTTGTAAAAATCGAGACCCCTTTTGCCCGGGCGGCAGGATACAATCACCCGGAATCCGGCCCGGAGCAGGGCCACTGACACTTCCCTTCCCATGCCGCCATTGGCTCCGGTAACCAGGGCGACGGAAAGTTTATTTGAATTCATCGAGCAAACGTTTGGGAATCCCCTGCACATGCTGGTGGCATACCATATCCCTGCTGTACATCCTGCCTATGCAATAATTCGCATGCTTGCAACCACTTCTGAAATCTCCCTGAACATACTGTTCTCCTGCTGTTTTCATTTTGTTTACAAAAGCCGGATCGTTAATCAGGGGACGTGCCATACCAACAAATTCAAAACCATCCTGCAGCGCCTGCTCAATGATGGAACGTGAAAAGAGTCCCCCGAGGCAAACCAGGGGTATTTTTATTGCTTTCCTGAATTCACGGGCATCTTCCAGGAAATAACCTTCCTTGAACGGTACCGGAGGTATCATCAGCCGGCCGATCATCCCGACGCCAATTTTTACGTAATTCCAAGGCATATAATAGGTCAGGGTCCTGATGGGCATGGCACCGCGCATCACATACATGGGGGCCCGGCTTACATAGCCGCCACTCAGGACCAGGGCGTGAACACCCAATCTTTCCAGAAGTCTTGCTACCTCAAGAGACTCGTCAAGTTCCATCCCCCCCCTGAATCCATCCCTCATGTTCATCTTTACCAGTACAGCCAAATTGTTGCGGGTTGCCACCTCCATCACTTCCTCAACGGCCTGGGAAGTAAACCTGAGCCGGTTCTCAAAACTGCCTCCGTACTCATCCTTTCTCCTGTTGAGCCATTCTGACATGAACTGGCTGAGCAGGTAGCCGTGTCCGGCATGGATCTCTACGGCATCAAAGCCTGATTCCTTCGCCAGCTCTGCGGCTTTTCCGAAATCCTTCACCATTTGTAGTATTTCGGATTTTTTCATAGCTCTGACAAATGTGGGAGAATACATGTTAAAACCGCTGCTGGCCGATACCGGCATGCATCCGCAGATACTCCGGTGGCTCATGTTTCCGCAATGTCCCATTTGTATTGACGCCGCTGCCCCTTCCTTGTGTATACCGTTGGTTAACTTTTGCAGGCCCGGTACGATTTCCTGCCTCATCCACAGCTGGGTGGGAAAAGACAACCCGCTCCTGGACACTGCTGCATAAGCGACCGTTGTCATGCCCACACCCCCGGCGGCTACAGAAGTATGGTAACTGTACAATGCCTCAGACGGGCCATTGTCTACGCACATTCCTTCAAAAGCTGCAGCACGTATGGTACGGTTGCGCAAGGTAACGGGACCTATGGAACCGGAAGTAAATAAAAGGGAATTTTCAATCATATTGAACTAATAAATAAAGGGAAATATGCGTTTCCTGGATTCGCGGGCCATTTCGCCGGAAAATTCGTCCTGGTATTTCTTGTAGATGGCGTGAGCCCTTGGAACAAGATTAGCAAAAGTCCAGAGGAAGAATACGAATCCGCTGAAAGACCAGGTGAGTATGGCAAAACCCAGCCACTCAACAACTTCTCCCAGGTAATTGGCACATGTGACATACCGGAACAGACCCTTTTCAGGCAGGTAATGATTGGTATCACCCTCTTTTCTTAAATTCCGGATAATCCCGTCAGATTGTATATTGACGATAAGTCCTGCCAGAAATAATGCGGTCCCAAGCAAGAACCTGGGGTCCCTGAGCCATGACTGGGTGTACATGGTGCCGGGCGACAGGAAGAATATCCATTGTCCCTGCATGAAAGCGTTGGCAAGGTTAAAAACTATTCCCATGAACATGATCAGTAATGGCATCCGGCTTTTTCCCTTGATAAGCCATGGAAAAATGAATGACCGTTGCAGGTAGTGGATCTGAAATAACAGGAAAAAGATGAAGGGCACCAAATCCCATTTGCGGGGCGACATTATCCAAAACCAGCACATGGCAATAAATACGGGAGCTTCCATGATCATCCAGGCCCATTTGTTGGACAAGGTGATGCCCCAGCTCTTGTCAATAAGAATGCCATACCCTGCTTTTACCTGGTAAAGGGCAAAAAAAACAATAACCGCAAGGGCTGCCATCACATACAGTATGATCCTGAAAGTATCTGTGGAAATATTCATAACGGGCAAATGTAATAAAATTTATTATTTTTGTTTTATGAACCATCTCTTCCGTTGCCTGGTCATGATCATGATTGCAGTGACCACCGGGTCCTGTATCAGGGGACACAGGGAAAAAGAACGCAAGCCGTTAATCTTTACTGAGCCGGCCATTCCGGTACTGTTAACATCTGATTCTGACGTCCTGAAATTCAGGGCCCTTCATTATTGGGACCTATTTCCCTTTGAAGATTCACTCTGTATCCAACAGAAAGATTTTGCAGCACAGGCCTTCACCGGTTTTGTTGATTTGTTGCAGCAAAACCCTCTTCAGGTTGGAGAGACAGCACTAAAAAACATGATGAACAGGGCCGGCACTGCAGCAGATGACCCGCTTGTCCGGAAGAAGGTTTTGCATCAATTTTTCACCTTGTCCGAGTACTTCTTCTACCATCCAAATTCACCATACAGGAACGACGACTTCTTCCGGGTTGTCCTGGAATACATGGTTTCCAGTCCCCTTCCCGACACCATGGATAAGCAACGGCCAGTCTACCTTTTGAAAATGATCAGAAAGAACCGTGTCGGAGAGCTGGCCGCCGACATACGTTTTGTACGCGCTGTAAGAAATTTTCCTTATACTGACAATCCTGCGCAGCAGGAGACTCTCTATGGACTCAAGTCAGATTATGTGCTGCTCTTCTTCATAAACCTGGGATGTACTGCCTGTCGCAAGGCAGCCGATGAGATCCTCGCCTCGGCGTTACTTACAGAAATGGTAAAGAAGAAAAACCTGGCCATTCTGACCGTATACCCCGACAAAGACCTGGAAGGGTGGCAAAAATACCTGCCCACCCTGCCCCCGGACTGGATCCACGCTTACGATCCGGAAGGAGAAATTCGCAACGGAAGCACCTATGATCTGAAAGCCATACCATCTCTTTATCTGCTGGATAGTTCAAAAAGGGTTCTTGTCAAGGATGCCTTGTCTGTGTCGCAAATAGAGGATACCATCAGGCAAGAGGCACATTTTTTGTAGCTTTGCGCCTCGTCACAATGATAGTAGATGAAATTACGGGTTAAAGCATTTTTAATATGCGTTTTGTTGTTTTCTGCAGGGACAGCTGCCGGCCAGACGGCTGGCACCCTGTCAGGGAACAAGGCAGATACCCTGGCTAGGAACACCTCTGACACAACCGCTACAGCAATGCCCGACTCCCTGGCAAAGGCCTATCTGGACAGTCTTTCCCTTCCTTATTCAGAAGCTGACCGGGTTCCTCCGTTGGATTCCCTGCTGAGGGTGATCCGGGATGAAAAAGGTCTGTTTTACCAACTTGACAGCCTGGGTCTTATGATCCTAAATGAAAACGGAACCCCATTGATCGACTCGCTCAACAGTTACCCGCCCCGCACACTATCCCTGATGCATTTCATGGACAGCCTGGGCTTGCCGTTAAGGGACACCATACGCATTCCCCTGCTGGATTCAACCGGAAAACAAATGCGCGACAGCCTTGGATTTTTTTACCAGACAGACACAACGGGGCTTATTAAACTCGACACACTCGGATCCTTCCTGATAGATTCCCTGGCCAGCTTTACTACAAAGGAACTCCGCCTGATGGCCAGACAGAAAAGAAAGGAAGAAAAAGCCCTGGCAGATTCCATTTACCGTAGCATCTTTCATCCGCTGGAAACCTATGTGGTACCCGATTCATTGCGCCACAGGAGGGTTATTTCGTGGACAAGCGACGATTATTTCAACAAGCTTGCATTCAAACAGATAGACACCAATATCAATAGCAATTTTTACGATTATGCCCACATGAAAAACGATGTGGGAGCCGTCACCCTGGGAACTGCCGGATCACCTGCCCTTACTCATAACTTTTTTAAACGCCTGACAAAGGAACGCTTTGATTTCTGGAGTGCCGGGATGTACGAGGCATACGACAGGAAAACACTTCCGTCTTACAATACAAAAAGCCCGTTCACCGTAATGTCCTATTCAGGGACTCTGTTTGCAAACAAGGAAACGGAAGAACAGAACGTGAGTTTCCTGCACACCCAGAACCTTTCTCCCGCGACAAATATCCAGTTTTATTACCAGCGTAAAGGGACCAAGGGCCAGCTTCAGAATGAGGCGACCAACACGCGTACCCTGGCCCTGACGGCCAACTACCTGGGAAAAAGATACATAGCTCATGGAGGCTATATCAGGAACTCACTGAAGAAAAATGAGAACGGAGGTATCAGCGACGATAGCTTCATACTCGATACGCTTGTAGAAGCCAGGACAATCCCGGTATTCCTGGGCGAGGCTTATTCCGCCCTTTCAAGCAGCCAGTTGTTCATCAACCAGAGCTTCGCATTTCCCATCAACATTTTTAAAAGGGATTCACTGCAAGCAGGTGAAGGGACCATGATGATCCTGGGACACTCAGGAGAGTGGACGACTATGGCCAGGAAATACACCGATAATATTAGCTTTACTGATAAAGCCGGGAGGGATTTCTACCACAACCAGTTTTATCTTAATCCGTCAAAAACAGCAGACTCGGTCCGTACCATGATACTGGACAACCGTTTCTTCCTCCGTTTGCAACCCTGGTCATCTACTGCGATTGTATCCAGGCTGGAAGGCGGTGCCGGTTATGAGTTGTTGTCCAATTACTGCTTTGTCCCGGATTTTTATACTGAAGGTCCTTCCCGGGAATGGCAAAACAATATGTATGTATATGCCGCCGCATCGGGCATGTTCAAACGGTATTTTAAGTGGGACGCCACAGGCAGGCTTGATTTTGCCGGGTATTATGCAGGGGATATGTTCCTGGATGCAAATGCCCGGTTTTCATTTTACCCCTTAACTTCGGGAATTCATTTATCCGGAAGGTTCCTGTTCCGGTCACAGACCCCGGACTGGTACGTTCAGAATTACTATTCAAACCATTATGTCTGGAAAAATGGTTTTGAAAAGACTACCCAGACCAGGATTGAAGCACAATTATCCATACCTGACTGGAGGACGGAAGCGGCATTTTCATACGCCCTGCTCGGGAACAGGATATATTATGACACCTTGGGTGTTGCAAGCCAGGCAGATCAGCCGGTAAGTGTAATGACTGCAACACTTACCCAGAATTTTCGTATCTGGTATTTCCGCCTGGACCACCGGCTTTTACTCCAATTCTCATCCAACCAGGATGTCCTGCCTTTGCCTCTTTTTAGTGCCAATCTCCGTTATTATCTGGAAATACCCATAGTAAAGGATGTTATGACAGCCCAGATAGGAGCTGATGTGACATTCCATACGGCTTACTATATGGAAGCTTACAATCCGGCACTGGGAAACTACCATGTTCAGAACGAGAGAAAATACGGGAATACCCCTTATATTGATGCTTTCATAAATGTTAAGTGGAAGCGGGCAACCATATATGCCAAATATGTGAATGTTGCACAGGGATGGCCTGACAGCGGGTATTTTTCAGCCCCTCATTACATTCGCCCGCAACGCGTCTTTAAACTGGGAATAACCTGGCCATTTTATATCAAGCCGGGAAAAGCCGGCTCCCAAAAAGACGATTCCCCGGGAGGCGGCCCCGTTAATTTAGCCCGTTGATGTCAAAGAAAAAGATATTCATTGCCCTGGCAGCAACTTTTCTGATTTCAATCCTGATCAGGGAATACCATAACTGGTTATTGAACAGGTCATCCGATGTGAGGAGCGAAAGGAGCATGCATTTATCGGACAGGGATAGCCTCCGCTGTACCATATACCTGCCTTCCCATGCAGGAGCCCGTGTGGGATACCACTATGAAATCATGAAACGTTTTGCCGGGTCCCATGACCTGAAAGTAAAGTATGTTCCCGCCATTGATTCCTTACCGGCATGGAACCTGCTCAAAGATCAGCAAACAGATATCCTGGTCATTAACATTATTCATGATCCGGTTCCCAAATCTCTTGCAGGCAAGGTATGCATGACACCCCGGATCACCCAGTTGGGAGAAGTATGGATCATGATGAAAGACCATTGTCCATGGCACCTGAGCCTGGTACACTGGCTCACCCTGTTTAAACAGAATCCTCATTTTCAGAAATTCACAAACCGGTTCCTTCCCTCCTCTCCAGACAGATGTCCCTACGACTCCCTGCTGCGGGTTGCCAGCAGGCCCCTGGGCTGGGACTGGATCATGCTACGTTCTGTCATGTACCAGGAATCACAGTACAGGATGAATGCACACTCCCCGAGCGATGCGATTGGATTGATGCAGATCCGTGGATCGACAGCAAAAGACATGAATGTAAAAAATCCATTCGACCCTGAAGAAAACATTAAGGGAGCAGTCCGTTACTTTGCATTCCTGCGAAGGAACATGCAGTTGTCTCACCTGCCTGAGGAAGAAGAAATCAATTTTGTACTTGCCGCCTACAACGCTGGCATGACCCGCATTCAAAACGACAGGGAAGAGGCAGCAAAAGACGGGAAAAACCCGGACATCTGGTCACACGTTGCCGTTTATGCCCCAAAGCAAACTCAGGAATACGTCCAACGGGTACGGGACAGGTATATGGATTGGGTCAGCGCATCCGAATAGCCTTATCGGGACTTATCTTTATGATGCTTTTCAAAGGAAGCGTTAGCAATAGCAATAAGATGCCCACGGCAGCAAAGTCTACTGCAAGAATGTGGTACCAGGAAATATCCACCGGTACGCTGTCAACAAAATAACTGGCAGGATCCAGTTTTATGAATTGAATCGTTTTCTGAAGTACCAGAAAAACTCCGGCCAGAACAGTTCCTGCTATCATCCCGCGGGTGGCGACAACCGCCGCATTGTACAGGAAGCTGTTCCTGATATGGCGGTCTCTCATGCCCACAGCTTTGAGCAGTCCAATGGTCGAAGTTTTCTCAAACAACAGGATCAGCAATCCGGACATCATATTGAAACCGGCTACCAGTACCATCAGGGTCAGAAGCACCACAACGTTGATGTCCATCAAATCCAGCCAGTCGTATAAATGTGCATAAATCCTGCGGATGCTGCGCAATACAACACCGTCGTCAGTATCTGAGGAATTGGCTATTATAAAATCCTCAATCTCCTCTAGTCTGGTATCCGGGCGATCTTTGTCTTTTAGAAAAAGTTCCATGCCGCTTACCTGGTCTTCCCGCCATCCGTTCAATCGTTGAGCATGGCGAATATCGCCTATTACCAGATGGTTATCAACATCTTCCAGTTGTGCGTCATAGATGCCGCATACTACAAAGCGCCGCATCCTCACATTATTTCCGATGAAATACATGGTGACCACGTCCTCCAGGCCAATCCCTAGCATGGACGACAAGCGTTGGGAAACAAGCACTTCACTGGAAGAAATGGTATCTGTCAGGACCGGAAGACGGCCTTCCGTGAGGTGTTTTTCAAAGAAATCCCATTTGTAGGTCAAGCCCACGCCTTTAAAGGAAACAGCCTGTAAGGCCTCCTCTGTCCGCACGATGCCATAGGATATCACAAACTCCTGAATGTGGTAAATTTCAGGATGATTTTTCAAAGCAGGCAGGTACGAAAGTGCAGTGGAGACAGGGCTGGCTTCAGTAACAAATCCCGCGCCCGGGGCTTCCATCAGGATCTCTCCTGTAAACCCTATGGCACGTTTTTCAATCTCTGTTCTGAAACCCCTGACAATGGCTATGGCCAGTATCATGGTAAAAACACTCACCGCTACACTGATGGTCGCTATCCTAGTCCCCATGCGGCTGATTTTTCCCACCGAGGTGCCATCACCTTTAAGTTTCCTGGCTATGTAGACTGAAGCGTTTGTCTTGGTCATAAAAAATTATTCGCTATATTTGTCCGCTGTTTGGTAATGCGGGAATAGCTCAGCCGGTAGAGCATCAGCTTCCCAAGCTGAGGGTCGCGAGTTCGAGCCTCGTTTCCCGCTCAGAACCAAACCTGAAACCTAACCGAAACGGGAGGCTGTTACTGACATGACAGCCTCTTTTTGTTTCATTCATCATCTTCTTCCTCATCAATTTCTATGAGCAGGGAACTCTCTTTCCCAAATAACTTCAGGATTTTTTCAAGTTTGTTCACAATTTCGTCTCCCTGGTTGTCATCCCTGACCGAGTAACTGTAATACAGGGTCTCTGTATAAATCTGTGCAAGATCTTCAGGTGTGGCTTCCCGGAATGATTCCATGGGAATATGAAGATTCAGTCCCGCCAGGAAAGATTCCAGTTCATTGTGAGGGAATAGTAAACCGTTTTTATAGACATTGACATAGAACAATACGTTGCCAGCGACATCTGTCACAGCAGGAAGGAAGCCGCCCTTGAAGATACGCCCCCTGATTTGCACTCCTGCGTGGTAAGCCAGCAATAAATAGATTATCCCCACAGCTATGGGACTGCCCTCCCTCTTTTCCAGCGCCTTGTTAATAAAAGTATTCTCGGGTATGGCAAACATGGGATCTGTGGTTTTGAAGCACAACCTGTAAAAGAAAACATGGTTCAGTAATTTTACCTTTTCCATTACTGTCTGATCGTCCCGGATTTCCACACAGACCTCGTTAACACAATTCATCAGGATTTCCTGAAGATCCTGTCTGTCTGCATCCCCGGTCAGAATGTCCTGGACCAGGCATAATCCGGCCAACAGGTCGTCCGAGGGTTGTCCTATCCATTTTTCCAGGGCCTCAAATTTCATTTCTTCCCTGAGGGCAGCAAGCATTTTTCTGACCCCTGGAAACTTTTCTTCTCCGGATTCCCTGTAAACTCCTTCCAGCTGCTCCAGGGCAGGACGTCCCATATTCCTCAGGTGCCTGAACAAGGCATCCTGTATGTACTGGTCGGGGTCATCCAGAAGCGGTATGATATCCAATATTTCCTTATCGTAAGCCATCTACTATATTATTTCTACTGCCTTCTCTTCCATGGCAAGCCTGTCAATGGCTTCCTCTGCCTTTTCATACATCAGGTCCCTGTAATCCACGTTCATGTTTTTATTGCTTCTCTGGGCTATGATCAGACAAACGGTCGCCCCCTCATGGCCCAGCAGTCGGGACAAACCTGCAATGGCAGATCCTTCCATTTCAAAATTGATGATCCTTAAACCGTTGTAACGAAAAGACGCCAATTTGGAAAGGTACTGGGGATCGGCCAGGGGAAGGCGGATAACACGACCCTGCGGTCCATAAAATCCGGGGGCTGAAATAGTGATGCCCCTGGCAGCCTGATTGAAACTCTTTCCAATAACCCGGGAGTTCTGCACAAAATAAGGAGTTGCCAGTTTTGGTGACCAGTGCATATGTTCCCTGAACGCCTTTTCCATTTCCAGATCGCATACCTTATCCCTTTCCTCATACCAATTAAGCAATCCGTCAATCCCTGCCGAATAGTCTGAATAGACCAGCGTTCCGGTTGGGATATCGGGTTGTATCGCGCCGGAAGTCCCCAGGCGCAGGATTTTCAAGGCGCGGTGTTCCTTTTTTATGGTCCTGGTTTGAAAATCTATATTGGCGAGGGCATCCAGCTCATTCATCACAATATCGATATTGTCGGTACCTATCCCGGTGGAAAGCAAAGTGATACGCTTGCCTTTGAAGGTTCCTGTGGCAGAAACGAATTCCCGGCTCCGGGTATCGGACTCAACATGAGTAAGCATTCCCCGCAATAATTTAACGCGATCCGGATCACCTACCAACAGTATGTTATCTGCAAGCTGGTCCGGGCGCAGATGGAGGTGAAAAACGCTGCCATCGCTATTAATTACCAATTCTGATGGTTCAATGACTTTCATTTTACAAATTTAGACGAAATCAGCGGATTTTCCTCTAAATTTGTTGCAACAAACAATTTTATAAGATGATTCAAAGAATTCAGACACTGTACCTGGCCATAGCGCTGGGACTCATGGTATCCATTTTTTTCGGGATTTATGCTACCTACACTCCTTTTGTCATACTTACCAGCGCATCATGCGTCCTGCTATTGGCCACCATTTTTCTGTTTAAAGCCCGCAGGTTACAGATAAGGTTGTGTATATATACTTCCCTTATCCTGCTTGGTCAGCAGGTATGGATGGGTGCGGTTTATGTAAAAAACATGTCCGAACTCTCATTCCCTGTTACAACGGTTTTTCCCATCATTAGCATCATTCTTGTCCTGCTGGCTCTCCGGGCTATTAGCATTGACGAAGCACTGGTTCAATCTTATAACAGGCTGCGTTCCAAAAAGGAGAAAAAATGATTTTTTTATTATCTTCGTAGGTCAATGTATAACCATTTCATTTAACTAATAAATCAGATTTATGGAAAAAAACATTTCTAGAAGGAATTTCTTTCAAAAAAGCGCTCTGGCCACTGCCGGTGCTATTGTTGCCAGCACCCCGCTAATGGCAAAAATGCCACTGGATTCTCAAAAAAAGAAGAAGCCTGCCGCATCGGATAAACTGAATATTGCCGGGATCGGCATTGGCGGACGCGGCGGTGGAGTCATCCGCGAGATGAGTTCGGAGAATATTGTCGCCCTGTGCGATGTTGACTGGAAATATGCCGGACCACAACTGGAGGCCTATCCAAATGCAAAGAAGTACAAGGATTTTAGAAAAATGTTCGATGAAATGGGGAGCCAGATTGATGCCGTTGTGGTAGGTACAGCTGACCATACCCATGCAGTGATCGCTGCCCGGGCATTGGCCATGGGCAAGCACGTTTATTGTGAAAAGCCCCTCACCCATACCGTATATGAAACAAGATTGCTCACAAAGCTGGCAGCCAAACAAAAAGTAGCCACCCAGATGGGCAACCAGGGAGCTTCAGGCAACGGTGTCCGCCAGATCTGTGAAGCCATCTGGTCAGGAATGATCGGGGAAGTGACCAGGGTAGAAGCCTTTACAGACAGGCCAATCTGGCCCCAGGGCCTGGAAACGCCCACCGAAGTCCATACACCGCATCCTGAACTAGACTGGGATCTTTTCATAGGACCTGCGCCCTACCGTTCCTACAATCAGATTTACCACCCCTGGAACTGGCGTGGCTGGTGGGACTTCGGAACTGGAGCCCTTGGCGATATGGCCTGCCATATATTGCAACCGGCAGTAAAGGCGCTGAACCTGAAATCACCCATCGCAGTACAAGGCAGTTCCACTGCGCTGATGACCGATTGTGCTCCCAACGCACAGATCGCCAAATTCATTTTTCCGGCCCGGGATAACATGCCCAAGGTGGGTATGCCCCGGGTGGAAGTTACCTGGTACGATGGCGGACTCTTGCCGGAATATCCGAAAGGATGGCCTGCAGGACGGAATATGAACGACAGCGGCGGTGCCGTGATCTTCTACGGGACAAAAGATACGCTGGTATGTGGCTGTTATGGGGTTAATCCGTGGCTGCTCTCGGGCAGGGAGATCCCCGCTCCAACCATGACACGCGAAGTTCCGGAAGGCAACCATATCCTGGACTTTGTACGTGCCTGCAAAGAAGGACCTGATAACCGCATAAAGTGCGCTTCGGACTTTTCGGAAGCCGGACCTCTCAACGAGATGGTGGTCATGGGTGTTCTGGCTGTACGTCTGCAAGGCCTGAACAGGGAATTGCAATGGGACGGTGAAGCCATGAAATTCACCAACATTTCCCCCAACGATACCATCCGCATGAAAACAAAAGACGGATTCTCCATCAAGGACGGGCACCCCACATTCAACCACCAGTATACAGATCCCATCAATGCCCTGGAATTCGCAAATGAATTGATCCGCCATACCTACAGGAGCGGTTACTCACTTCCAGAAATGCCATAAACCTAAACAACATAACAACTATGAAGAAATTATTTATTTTACCTGTTCTGATGACTGGTTTGATTATCAGTTCCTGTTCTTCCTGCAACAACAAAAAAGAGGTGCAGGAAGCCGATCCCAATGTGATCGTACTTTTTGACGGTCAGACTTTCGAAGGCTGGCGCGCTTATAACGGCACCGAAATCCCCGGCGCATGGACCATTGAAGACGGAGCCATAAAGATCAACGGATCAGGCCGCGGGGAAGCCGGGGCCGAAAATGGCGGCGATATCATTTTTGACCGGAAATTCAGTAATTTTGAACTGACCTTTGAATGGAAAGTGGCGCAGGGCTCCAACTCCGGCGTCTTTTATCTGGCACAGGAAGTCCCCGGCGAACCGATTTACATCTCGGCACCGGAATACCAGGTCCTGGACAACGCCAACCATCCCGATGCATTGCTGGGCGTTGACGGCAACCGCCAGTCTGCCTCCCTTTATGACATGATCCCGGCCAAACCCCAGAATGCAAAACCTTTCGGGGAATGGAACACGGCAAAGATCCTGGTTTATAAGGGTACTGTTGCCCATTTCCAGAACGGTGAAGCCGTCCTGGAATACCACTTGTGGACACCCCAGTGGCAGGAAATGCTGGATAACAGCAAATTCAGCAAGGATAAATGGCCTGTCGCCTACGACCTGCTTCTGAATTGCGGAGGAGAGGAAAAAGCCGGATTCATTGGACTGCAGGACCATGGTGATGATGTATGGTTCAGAAATATTCAAGTTAAAGTCCTGGAATAATGAGAAGAAAATTAATCATTCTGTCTATGGCAGCCGTACTTGGCCTGGCCTCCTGTGCCCAGGAACCGGTGCAGAAGGAAATCGGGCTGCAGCTTTATTCCATTCGCAACGAGATTGGCCAGGGCCTGGAAACGGCACTGGACGCTGTTGCTGCTGCCGGCTACACTTTTGTGGAAATGGCCGGATACAATGCCCAGGATGGAACTTTCTACGGTCTTGCCGGGGATGCTTTCACCACTTTATGCAACTCAAAAGGGCTGGATGTGATCTCTTCTCATATCAATGGACCCGATCCCAATGCAGCAACCTGGGAAGAATGCATGGCCTGGTGGGACAAAGCCATCCAGGACCACCTCACTGCAGGCGTAGCATACATCGTTCAGCCTTCCATGTGGAAGAGTGCCTACGAATCTGTTGAAGGACTGGCCAAATACTGTGAACTGTTCAATGCAGTTGGAGAGAAATGCAACCAGGCAGGCATCCGTTTTGGTTATCATAACCACGACAAAGAATTCACCACTGTTTTTGACGGAGTGGTCATGTATGACTATATGCTGGCCAATACAGACCCGCAAAAGGTCTTCTTCCAGATAGACGTATACTGGAGCCAGGTTGGCGGAGCCCCTGCCACGGACTATTTTGACAAATACCCTGGCCGGTTTGACCTCTGGCACGTGAAAGATGACAAAGAGATTGGCGCTTCGGGCAAGATGGATTTCCAGGCTATTTATGAAAAAGCCGCGGTTGCCGGCCTCAAGTATGCCATAGTAGAGCAGGAAGCGTTCGATATGGAGCCTTTTGAAAGCATAAAAGCCTCCTACGATTTTCTGAAAAATGCCCCTTACGTACAGGATACGTATTCCAACTGACCGGGGAAAAAACCTGCTTGATTAAAATTCTGTGTTACTATTCTGTAACACAGAATTTTTTTATGACACTGTATGCATCCTTAATGCCCAGTTCTCCGGCCGTAGAGATATCCATGCAACCTTTTTCCTTCTCCTTAAGGTAAATCTGGATCAGTCCCCTGTTGTAATAGGCTTCTGCCAGGTATGGATACAACTCTATGGAACGGGTATAATTGCCAATGGATTTTGGAAAATCTCCTGACAGGCAGTAGAGGTTGCCCAGGTTATAATAGACATGAGCGAAATCAGGAGCCAGCATAGCCGCCTTTTCCAGGTCATCAATGGCACCTGAGTAATCGTATTCACGCCGCCCCTGTTCCTGGACGCGGGTCCTTGTTGTCCCCGATTCATCCAGAGTGAGAATCTGCACGTTACTCTCCATTGAAGATATGAATTCAATCATTTCACTCTGTAATGCCGCCCTGTTGATATAATAAAAAACATTGTCCGGATTGTTGCTTATGGCCTGATTGTATGAAGACAGGGAGGCGTTGAACAATTTGCTCTGGAAATCGATTATGCCACTTATAAAGTACAGGTCTGCCGGATTCCCGGATTGACGGAGCAGCGTACGAATCTGTTCCCTTAGAAAGTCCAGTTGTTCAGGATCAACCACGGGTTCTTCGCTGACAAGATTTACCGGTATTGCCTGGTTGAGCAGGAATTTTTCCAATGCCTCATAATAATACCTTTGCTCCAAAGCCAATACATTGTCTGAAGGTCCTGTAAGCAATTTGAAGAGCGGCTTCAACCGGATATCCACATCCCTGTATTGAAGCAATTCATTGTTGAAATCTTTTTTGGCAAAATCCGCATCTAGGGCCAGCAGGCGGTCGAAACGCTGTGTGGTGTCTGCAAAGGCAGAATATGTCGTGTCTCCCAATTGAGACTTGTATTCATTGACTTTGCCCTGGGCTGTTTTATAATCCACTTCTGCCGCCGCAAAGAGACCCATCCGGTTCTTGACGTAAGAGCGGTTCATATAGGCATTTGCAAAATCGGGGTATAACTCAATGGCTTTGTCATAATCCCGCAAAGCGTCGCTGTAACGCTCCATCTGTATGAAAAGGGCTCCCCTGTTGTAATAAGCCAGCACATTGTTCGGATTGATGGATATTACCCGGTCGTAATCACTCAGGGCATTGTTGTAATCGCCAATCTGGGTACGTATCAAGGCCCTGTTGTATAAAGTAAGGGCATTACCCGGGTCTTCCTCCAAAACCCGCTCCAGGTCCTGGAGTGCTCCTGTCAGGTCGTTCTGGTTAAAACGGATCAGCGCCCGGTTGAAATAGGCAAAGGAATTATCCGGGTCCAGGGATAAGGCCTGGTCCAGGTCTGCCAGGGCAGCTGTGTAATTTTCCTGCATGGCATAAACCCTGGATCTTCTGATGTACCCTTCGGGGTCAAACTTGTTCAGGAGGACGGCCGTATCGTAATCGCGAAGGGCCTTGACGGTATCTTTCAAATACAAATAGCAGGCTCCCCGGTTCAGGTAGGCTTCGCTCACCCTGGGTTCATGGCGTATAAAGCGGTTGAAATCTTCTTCTGCCAGTTTAAATTGCTGGGAAAGCAAATAGGTAACACCCCGGCTGAAATACAGCCCGTTGTATCCGGGTCTCAGGTCAATGGCCTCCTGCAGGTCTGCCAGGGCATTTTCATAATCACCCAGACGGGAATTTGTTATAGCCCGGTAATGGTAGGCCAGTGTGAATATGGGATGAATGCTCAGGGCTTTGTCAAAATCTGCCCTGGCTCCCAGGAAATCCCCGAGGTTATACTTGCCGATGCCCCTGAAAAAATAAGCTTCGTGCAAGTTTGGATCAAGCTGGATCAGTTTGTTGAAATTATCTATAGCCTGCTGATAGCGCCCTTCAAATAACAGGTGTTGTCCCCTGTAGAAAAATTGCTGTTTGTCGTATTGGGCCTGTGCCTTTCCCGCCGTTATGAAAACCAGGATCAATAAAAAAATATGGAGGCGTAGTCTTTTTGCCATTTTTCAAAGATATAAAAATTGACAGGAAAATTCGTTTCTTTGCAGCGTTAAAGACAAAAAATATGCCGATGCTCCTTCTGTTTGCCTTATGCCTGGGCTTATCCCCGTATCTTGTCCCGGATTCTGTGCAGACCCGTCTTTTACAACCCGAGCTGTATGCCGGACTGATTGACCGGAAGGAACTGGACTCCCATATCCGCTTCCTTTCGGACAGTACCCTGCAGGGCCGGGAAACCGGAACGGCCGGAGGCTCGGCAGCTACAAGCTACATCGCCGGAAAATTCCTGGAATACGGATTGCTTCCCCTGGGCACAGGCAACCCGCAGCGCGACAACACCTCTTTTATACAGGGATTTGCATGTCCGGCAGGGCAGCGCGGCAGGAATGTAATAGGCTGGGTCCCTGCCAGGACGCGTAGCGATGAATACATTGTCGTTTCTGCCCACTACGACCACCTGGGTACGATCAACGGAATTCATTATCCAGGGGCAGACAGCAATGCTTCGGGTGTCTCTGCCCTGTTATCGCTGGTGAGGATTTTCAGCACGTTGGAAAAAGAAGGGTACCGGGCCGGACGCAATATAATTTTTGTGGCTTATGATGCAAAGGAATTCTCCATGACAGGAGCCCGGATCTTTGCCTTGTCACTTGGCATACCTGCGAACCAGATTGTATTGAATATGAACCTGGATATGCTGGGCACCAGTCTTGAACCTCCGGATTCAGTTTTGGATTATGTACTGATCCTGGGGGCCGGTGCCGTGCCCCCTCATATAGTCCGTTCCCTGAACAATAGCAATTTTTTCTTTAACCTTGGACTGGATCTGGATTATTCATTTTATAACAGCCCGGGCTTTGCAGACATTTACTTTACCATGACAGAACAATCCATCCTGGCGCAGATGGGAGTTCCTTCGCTGCTTATCTCTTCAGGTTTGAATGATCATACGTACAAGCCTTCAGATACGCCTGAAATCATTAATCTGCCCGTCCTGGAAAAAAGGGTCAGGTGGCTCTTTTTTTCTCTCTGGGACCTTGCTTATCGCTGAAAAATCCGTACCAGGTCATAGGAAACAGTCGCACTTCCGCGGACTTGCTTCATCTTATAGTCAAAAAAATCGCTTCCGGGCAGGAAGATATCTTTCAGACCAACCATCACATGCAAACCCATCCTGATACGGGGAAAGATCCTTGATTCGTAGCCTGCAAGCAGCCCTACATCCCAGTTGTCCAGCAACGCCGAAAAATCCATAACCTGGGGACTTGAAAGAGCAGAATCCATCCGGTCCGGTTCGGAGCCGATAAATCCTTTGTTTGCATAGGTTATGAAATGAGACCTCATAATCCAGGATCCGAAAAACCCCACCTGCATGCCATGCTGCCTTTTTGAGCCGGTCAGGAATTCCACATACACGGGCAGTTCCAGTAACTGAAAGCTTATTGACATTTCAGAAGTCCCTGTAAAATACTGGACTGTATTCTCTCCCTTGAACTTCTGGTTGGTTACGCGTGCATCTGCGTCCATTGCAATGGTTTTGTAGTTCAAATTGGCTCCTATGCTCCAGCGGGGATGAAGGTTCAGAAAAAAGCGGGCTCCCAGGGTGGCATTCAATTTTGGATAAGCATTGAAAGCCCCGCCTATGGCAGAGAAGGGAATCGGCAGGGTTCCCCCTATGTCCGTTCCAATCTGGGGCGCGATACAGAAAGAAGAAGTGAACGAGTCTGTTTCCTGTGCTGCCAGATGTGGGGCAGGCATCCAGAAAAAAGCCATTGTCAACAGGATCGACAGGAGGGATTTTCTAACCATGTTACAAAAATAACAACTTCTCACGATCCCTGTTCCTGTTACACAGGGATTTTTGAACGTAAGGCCAGGCCGGTGGGCAAATCGGATCGCTGAGCCAATCCTTCCGGTGTGCCGCAATAGCAACAGGAGCCCCCCTTATCGCCGGCCCCGGGACCCAGGTCAATGACCCAATCGGCACATTTGACCACATCCATATTGTGTTCAACAACCAGCACCGTGTGCCCCTTGGAGATCAGGGCAGAAAACGACTTCAGCAGTTTTTCGATATCATAGGCATGAAGCCCCGTGGTGGGTTCATCAAAAATAAAGAGGCGGTTGGCCATGGTATTTTCCCTGGACAGGAAATAAGCCAGTTTCACCCGCTGACTTTCTCCCCCGCTCAGGCTGCTGCTGCTCTGGCCCAGTTTTATATACGAGAGTCCCACCTGGTCCAGCGGCATGAGTCTATCGGCTATGCGGCGGGCAGTAGGATCGTCATGGGAAGAGAAAAAATCAATGGCTTCCCTGACCGTCATTTCCAGTATGTCATAAATGTTCCTGTCTTTGTACCTTACTTCCAGGATATCGGGCCGGAAACGTTTTCCCCCGCAGGACTCGCAGGTTAGGATAACATCCGCCATAAATTGCATTTCCACTTTGACTACCCCTTCGCCCTGGCATTCGGGACATCTTCCTCCTTCTATATTGAAAGAAAAGTGCGAATGCCCGTAACCGTTCATACGTGCGTAAGGTTGTTCGGAATACAATTTCCGGATGTCGTCATAGGCTTTGATATAGGTAACGGGATTTGACCGGGTGGACTTTCCTATGGGATTCTGGTCAACCAGTTCCACTCCCCCTATCCGGTGCAGGTCTCCCGTAATACGGCGGAATGCACCTGGAGCAAGCATCCTGCCCTGATTGTATTCCCTGCCCAGGGCATAATACAGGATATCCCTGACAAGCGAGGATTTCCCCGAACCACTGACGCCCGTAACCGCTGTAAAGACCTGCAGGGGAAATTTCACGTCTATTCCCTTCAGGTTATTGTGGGATGCTCCTTCCACTCCGATATAGGAATTCCAGGTAAGACGGGTATCAGGAACCGGGATGACATGAATGCCTGCAAGGAACCGGAGTGTACGGCTCTCTCCGGGTTCGCACGGCTGTCCCGGTTGGAGCGGCGGCCCCTGGTACATGAGCCTTCCCCCGTCTTTTCCTGCCAGTGGTCCAATATCAATGATCTGGTCAGAAGCCCGCATGATCTCCTCGTCATGTTCCACAACCAATACGGTGTTGCCCAGGTCTTTCAGGGCTATGAGTGAGGACAACAGCCTTTGGGTATCCCGGGGATGCAGGCCTATGCTCGGTTCGTCAAGAATATAAAGGCTCCCTACCAGGGAACTTCCAAGCGAGCTGACCAGGTTAACGCGCTGGCTCTCTCCCCCGCTCAAAGTGGAAGACCTCCGGTTCAACGTCAGGTAACCAAGCCCTACCTGGTTCAGAAAATGCAGGCGGGACGAAATTTCCTGGATGGTCCTGCCGGCAATCTCCAGTTCTTTCGGGTCCCAGGTTATCCCATCAATAAAGGCTTCCAGATCCTCAACATTCATTTCCAGAAGCTGGTCAATGCGTTTGCCGTTTATTTTCACATAAGAGGCCTCTTTACGCAGCCTGGTTCCGCCGCATGCGGGACACAACGTCTTGCCGGTATAACGGCTTATCAGGATCCTGTTCTGGATCTTGTATCGGGCCGTTTCCAGTTTTTTAAAGAACGGGTGAATTCCCGTGATACGGGAATCTCCATTCCATAGCCACTCCTTTTCTGCTGCGGAAAGCTCGTTATAGGGCTTGTGCACAGGAAAACCCGCCCTTGTGGCATTCCTGACCACTTCGTCCCTGTAGGCGCTCATGACCTCCCCCCTCCAGCAGGCAACGGCATCCTGGTAAACAGAAAGGCTCTGGTCCGGAACAACGAGTGATTCATCTACGCCGGTCACCTGTCCGTAACCGCCGCATTCTGGACAAGCCCCCAGGGGACTGTTAAAACTGAAGAGGTGTTCGGTCGGTTCCATGAACGTGATCCCATCGGCTTCAAAACGCTTGGAAAACGCTACCGTTTCTTCCCCGTGGCGGACAAACAGCGCACCTTGTCCAATGGTAAAGGCAGAACGTACCGATTCAAGGATCCGGGCCCTGTTATCGGGATCATCCCGCGACTCCACACGGCCTGCCAGCAGCAGCACATTCCTGGAAGCATATTTGTTCATATCGCCCAGCAGGTCCCCGGTACGCACCATATCAATGCCGTCATGAAAACGGACATAACCATCCTGTTGCAATTGCAACAGGTACTCTACGCGTCGCCGGGCATCATCCCATCCGAACGGGGCCAGCAGCATGGCATATGTACCCGGGGGCAGCGATAAAATGTACTGCAGGACATCTTCCTGGCTGTGACACCTTACCTCTTTTCCGGTGACCGGAGAGTAGGTCCTTCCCACGCGGGCATACAAGAGACGGAGGTAATCGAATATTTCTGTAGCTGTCCCCAGTGTGGAACGGGGATTTCTTGTATTGACCCTTTGTTCAATTGCAATGGTGGGAGGTATCCCCTCAATGGAATCAACATCGGGCTTTTTGATCCTTCCCAGGAACTGGCGCGCATAGGCCGACAGGCTTTCCACGTAACGTCTTTGCCCCTCAGCAAAAAGCGTGTCAAAAGCCAGGGATGATTTTCCCGAACCGGATACTCCGGTGATCACAATAAACCGGTCCCTGGGGATATCTATGGATATATCCTTCAAATTGTGGACGCGCGCGCCCCTGACTATAATTTTCTCTTCCTTCATGACATCACTCCCTGCCAACTTTAATGATCCCCCTGATTTTCCGGAGATGGAACAACAACAGGTCCGCCTGTTTATTTGAATTAACCGCCACCTGCAGCTTCCCGGAAATCTTTCCGCTTTGCCCGGAGAACGTAAAACTGCGCAGGTTCAGCGAAAGATTTCCGATAACATCGCTGATTTCCTGAGCCAGTCCGGCTTCCTGGTACGCTGTGAACCGTATGGTTATCTGAAAAATGGCCGAGGCCACCGTATCGCGCCACCGCACCTTCTGTATCCTGTAAGGGTATTTCGTCATCAGGCGGGCGGCATTTGGGCAGCTCATCCTGTGTATCTTGATCCCTTCCTTTATGGACACGAATCCAAAAATGTCATCTCCAATCACCGGATTGCAACACCTGGCCAGCTTGTAGCCAATCCTTCCAAATGTATGATCAATTACCAGGTAGTCTCCCTCCTTTACCCTGGTTCTTTCTTCTGCCTGCTCCGCCGGACCCGCTCCGGCCTCCGGTTTTTCTGCTTTTTCTTTTTCCTGCAACAGGAACAACTTGATATCCTGAAGTGAAATATCTTCCCGGGCTATGGCGGCATAAAAATCGCTGATCTGCCTTATCCTGTAATGCTTCAGCAGCTGGGTCATATCTTCCGGCGTTGGTTCCAGTTTCCAGTTCTTCAGGCGGCGTTCCAGCATTTCCCGTCCTGCCGCATCCTGGATTCCCGCCTCTTCGCGTAATTTCTGGCGGATCTTGTTCCTTGCCTTTCCCGAAACCACAAAGCCGAGCCAGTCCTTTGAAGGTTTCTGGTTCCTGGATGTCAGTATTTCCACCACATCTCCCGTGTGCAACACATCCCTGACCTGCGACATTTTACCATTCACCCGGCCGCCCGTACATTTCAGACCTATATTGGTGTGGATATCAAAAGCAAAATCAAGTACGGTTGCCCCGGCTGCCAGTTGCCTCAGATCACCCGTCGGGGTAAAAACATAGATCTCGTCGGGCTTGAATACATCCCCTTCCGGGATTGAAAGATATTGGTTCGGATTCTGGAGACGTTTCCTCACACCGGCAAGCCAATCGCGCATCACCTGCTCTGTTTTAACCCCTTTATATGCCCAGTGGGCTGCAATCCCGTACTCTGCCTCCACATCCATCCTTCGGCTGCGGATCTGAACTTCCAGTGTTGTGCCCTCCGGGGCGCGGACTGTGATATGCAGCGATTCGTACCCGCTGGCTTTAGGTACCGTGATCCAGTCCCTCATCCTCTCGGGGATGGGTTCATATATTTGCGTGACAATGGAGTATACCTGCCAGCAGACTTCCTTCTCCTTATCCGGTGTTGTGTCCACGATAAAGCGGATCGCCAGGATATCGTACACTTCGTCCACGCCAACCTGCTGCACCTGCATCTTGCGCCAGATAGAATAGGTTGTCTTGGTACGGCTCTTGAGCTCGTACTGTATCCCGGCCTTTCCGAGTTCCGTTTCCAGTGGCTTGACAAACCGGGCAATCTGCGACTTCCGTTCATTTTCGGTAGCTCTCAGGTTGTTGGTGATCAAACGGTAATCTTCCGGCTGGAGGATCCTGAAAGAAAGATCTTCCAGTTCGCTCTTGATACCGTATAAACCCAGCTGGTGTGCCAGTGGAGCATATAGCATCATGGTTTCAGTCGCTTTTTTTACATGATCGTTCCTGGGAAAACAATCGGTTAGCGACCGCATGACTTCCAGCCTGTCGGCCAGTTTGATGAGGGTAACCCTGGGATCGGCGGAATAGGATATGATCAGTTTCCGGTAATTCTCGGCCTGCAAGCGTGTGTCCCTGGGATTGATGGTGGATATCCGGTTCAGTCCCAGAACCATCTGGCCAATTTCAGCACCAAACAAACGATCTATCTCTTCCAGCAGCTCCGGGTGCTTGCGGCTTGCCTCATGCAGGTACACCGTAGAAACGGCCTCCCGGGCAAGTCCGATTTCCTTTTCCACGATGGCGGCTACAGCCTCTACATGATGCATGAAAGAAGTACCGTTGCCCCGTGTCAGCCCTTCCAGCGTGACAGAGGCAATCTCCCGGGCCTTATCTGTCATTGTCTGATTCATTTGCGTAATTTTTCCAGCCCATACATTTCATCGCGGAACCTTGCAGCTGTAATATAATCCAGTTTTGTGGCCGCCTCTTCCATTCTTTTCCTGGCTGTATCTATGGCTTGTTCCAGTTGTTGCGGCGTCATGGCACGCGCAACCGGATCTTCGGCCACCATGGTCACAACATCCGGTATCTCGTCATAACCGGGTTCCTGGTTCATGGTATGGCGTATGTTCAGGGCTATCTGTCTGGGGGTTATCCCGTTTTCCAGGTTGTATTGCATCTGTTTTTTCCGGCGTCTTTCCGTTTCCTCTATGGTCCGGGCCATGGAATCGGTGATCTTGTCGGCATACATGATCACACGCCCTTCCACATTGCGTGCTGCCCTTCCTGCTGTCTGGGTCAACGCTCTTTCTGAACGCAAAAAGCCCTCCTTGTCTGCATCCAATATGGCAACCAGGGAAACCTGCGGCAGATCCAGACCTTCCCTCAGGAGGTTAACTCCCACCAGTACGTCGTAATACCCTTTTTGAAATTCTTCCAGGATCCTGATCCGTTCCAGGGTTTCCACGTCCGAATGAATGTAGGTACAGCGTACCCGGATCTTTTGAAGGTATTTGTCTAATTCCTCCGCCATCCTTTTTGTGAGTGTCGTGACCAAAACGCGCTGATCTTTGGCTGCCCGGCGACGGATCTCTTCTATCAGGTCATCTATCTGCCCTTCTGTCCTGCGCACTTCTACTGGGGGATCCAGCAGGCCCGTGGGCCGTACCACCTGTTCCACAATCAGCCCGCCTGACCTTTCCAGTTCATAATCAGCCGGGGTGGCCGATACATAGAGGCGCTGCCCAATTACCTGGTCAAATTCGCCAAAGGTCAGGGGCCGGTTGTCTGCCGCCGCCGGAAGACGGAAGCCGTATTCTATGAGCACTTCCTTGCGGGAGCGGTCGCCTCCGTGCATGGCCCGTATCTGGGGAAGTGTAACATGGCTCTCGTCAATTATGGTCAGAAAATCTTCCGGAAAGTAATCCAGCAGGCAGAAAGGCCTTGTTCCCGGAGGACGTCCGTCAAAATACCGGGAATAATTTTCTATGCCCGGGCAATAGCCCAGCTCACGCATCATCTCGATGTCAAACTCCACACGCTCCAACAACCTCCTGGCTTCCAAATGCTTGCCTAACTCCTTAAGTACAGCCACCCTGTCGGTCAGATCGTCCTGGATACTTCTTATGGCCTGTTCTTTCCTCTCCCTGGTGGTTACAAAGGCGCTGGCCGGGTAAATGGCAATGCCTTCAATCTTTTCTATCACCCCGCCGGTCATGGGATCAACCCGTTCAATAGAATCAATGTGATTATCCCAGAAAGAGATCCTGCAGGCAATATCATCATAGGCCAGGTATACGTCCACAACATCACCCCGAACACGAAAAGTCCCTCTTTTGAATTCGTTTTCATTACGCGAATACAGCGCATCTACCAAACGGTACAGCAATTGGTTGAAATCATGGACCTGTCCTGTTTTCAAGGTTATGGTATTGGCATGGAAATCATCGGGATTGCCAATGCCGTACAAGCAGGAAACGCTGGAAACAACAAGGACATCGCGCCTGCCGCTTAACAAAGAAGAGGAAGTGCTCAGGCGCAATTTCTCTATCTCATCGTTAATGCTCAAGTCTTTTTCAATATAGACATCGGTTACAGGCAAATAGGCTTCCGGCTGGTAATAATCATAATAGGAAACAAAATATTCTACTGCATTATCAGGGAAAAAGCTTTTGAATTCGGCGTACAGCTGTGCAGCCAACGTCTTGTTGTGACTGATGACCAGTGTTGGTCTTTGCAAATGTTCCACCACATTGGCCATGGTAAATGTTTTCCCGGAACCAGTAACCCCAAGCAAGACGGCAGCTTCAGTTCCCTCCTTTAAGAGTGAGCTTAGCTGGTCAATGGCCTGTGGCTGGTCTCCCGTAGGCTCATACGGCGCCTTGAGTTTGAATTGCATAGTATAATCAAAGACAACAAATTTACTGAAAAACCTCAGTACATCAAATATCCGGCAAGGCCACCCAGCACCATGAGCAGAATCGGGTGAACTTTGTAGAAATAGGCGGCCAGAAAACTGCCCGAAAAGAGCAGGTAACTCCGGTAATCCACAAAATTGGCGGGAGTCGCCATATTCAGGACGGCAGCAGCAATCAGTCCCACAACAACGGGACGGATCCCGCTGAATATCCCCTGAAAGGCTTTGTTTTCGCTATATTTTCTATAAGCACGGATTACAATGGACATCAGCACGACAGAAGGGATGATCAGGGCAAGGGTTGCCATGACCGATCCAAGGACATTTCCTCCCGAAGCAGTATAACCTACGTAAGTTGCCGTATTGATGGCAATAGGACCCGGGGTCATCTGCGATACTGCCACAATATCGGAAAAAACCTCCATGGTGATCCAGCCGTTATGGTAAACCACTTCGTCCTGGATCAGGGACAGCATCGCGTAGCCTCCCCCAAAGCAAAACAAACCGATCTTAAAGAAGGTGTAAAACAATTCCAGGTAGATCATAGCCCGCGCCTCCTCTTACGGTAAGTTTCTATCCTGAACCAGACATACCCTCCCAGTCCGGCAGCCAGGATGATCCAGACAGGAGATACCCCCAGTAACCATATAAGCACCGTGGCGGCAATTGCGATCAGCCCGGTCGCATAAGTCAGGCCTATGGAACGCATGGTTGTTATGACCGGAACTGCGATCAACGCCACAACCACCGGTCGCATGCCCGTAAAAATCTTTTCTACAACAGGATTTTCCCTGAAATTCTGAAAGAAAATGGCCAGGGCAAGGATGGAAAAAAACGGGGCACAGACAGCCCCCAGAACAGACACCAGGGAACCTCTCGTTCCCTTGACCTTATATCCTACTGCTACGGCCATATTGACAGCAATAACACCGGGCATTGTCTGTGTCACAGCCAGAATATCGGTAAACATTTCTTTTGTGAGCCATTTTTTACGGTCCACCACCTCCCTTTCTATTACCGGCAACATGGCAAGTCCTCCGCCTATGGTAAAGGCCCCGATCCTGAAAAACACCTTGAACAGTTCCCAGTACATGGTCAATCCAGTATGATTTCCACAACCGTATTGATCAGGGAACGGTCGTACGGCCGTTCCACCCGGATATAATTGCGGGTATAACCGTGCATCTTCCCGCTGCCGGTCTTGCCCTCAAATAACACTTCCTCCTTTCTCCCCCTGTTCGCCTGGATAAACTCCCGGTGCAACCGGTCGGATAGTTGACCCAGCATGCGTGTTCTTTCGGTAATGATCCCTTCACGGACCCTTTCTGAAACAGGCAACAAGGCAGCAGGAGTGCCGGGTCTGGGAGAGAATGGGAAAATGTGCAGATAGGAAGGTTCCAGGTCTTCAAGCAGTTTGTAGGTTTCCATGAAATCAGCCTCTGTTTCTCCCGGAAAACCTGCAATAACATCAACACCTATGAAAGCATAAGGCATCAGGGAGCGGATAAACCTTACCTTGCGGGCAAACAAACCGGGATCATACCTCCTTCCCATTTTCCGGAGGATCCGGCTGCTGCCGCTTTGCAGGGGTATGTGGAAATGGGGAAGAAAACACTTCATCGAGGCCGTCATTTCTATGATCTCTTCTGTCAGCAGGTTTGGTTCTATGGAGGATATCCTGTAGCGTTCAATCCCCTTCACAAGGGACAGTTCTCGCAGAAGGCCGGCAAAAGACTCTCCCGTGGTTTTTCCAAAATCACCGGTGTTAACGCCGGTCAATACGATCTCTTTGACCCCTCTGGCGGCTATTTCCTGTGCCTGCTGCACCACCTGTGCTATTGGAATGTTCCTGCTCCGGCCCCTGGCCAGCGGCACAGTACAGTATGTACAGCAATAATCACAGCCATCCTGCACTTTTAAAAAGGACCTTGTCCTGTCACGGTGGTCCTCACCGGCAGACCAGGCAGGGAAAAAAACCTTTCCCGCCCCCCCCGGACCTATAAGCGGAGCCCTGTAGACCGGATCAGCGGCCACTTGCGCCACCCTGTCCCTGAAATCAGTTCCCAATATTGCCCCGACCCCAGGGATCCCGGCAAGGCTTCCTGCCCTCAGTTGCGCCGAGCAGCCGGTAACGATGACACGTGTTTCAGGATTGATACGCAACGCTTTTCGTATGGCCTGGCGGCTTTTCTTGTCTGCGTGTTCCGTTACAGAACACGTGTTGATGATGGTGATACCTGCCCCTGCTGAAGCGCCCACCCTTTGATAACCTTTTAGCGTCAGTTCCCGGGCTATGGTTGCACTTTCGGCATAGTTGAGCTTGCAACCCAGCGTTACGACAGTAAATGTCCTTTTTTCATTCATGCTGCAGATCCTTCATGGTCAGGGTAACAGAAGCACGCCCCACCTCTTCCCCTCCCAGGGCGGGTGATAGTTTAGATACAGTGACACGGCAATCAGACAATATAAAGGATCGGGACAAAGTGCGGATAATCCTGCCGGCGACGTGTTCCAGCAACCGGCTGGGCTTAGACATTTCTTCACTGATTATTTGATAGGCATGAGAATAATCAACCGCATCCTCCAGATTGTCCGTCAAGGCAGCCGGGCAGCCCGGGATTGACATCTCTACATCAACCATAAAAAAAGTGCCTATCAGACGCTCTTCGTCAAAACACCCGTGATGGGCGTAAAATTTCATATCCTTCAAAGCGATTGTTGCCATAGATCAAGCCAATAATAAAAATACACACGGTTTTTTTCTGTATGCAGTGGAAAAACCAGGTTCCATGCCTTTCCACTCTCCTATCGTCCTGGTACAGATAAACGCATCGGGCATGGTAAGGTTTATTGCCACAGTGAGCCTTGACGAGGCAGAACAACAAGCCAGCAGGGCGCGGAACAGGGATTCGTTCCTGTAAGGGGTCTCAATGAAAATTTGTGTCTGTTGTTCCAGGGCCGACTGTTTTTCCAAAGCCCGGATCCTTTTGTCCCGCAAACCGGGTTTTACCGGGAGGTATCCCTGGAACGCGAATTTTTGTCCATTGAGCCCCGAAGCCATCAAAGCCAGCATCAGCGAAGAGGGGCCGGTAAGGGGAACCACCGGAAATCCGCCCCGGTGCGCCAGGGCAACCAGCTCTGCCCCGGGATCTGCCACTGCGGGAAGACCTGCCTCGGATAACATTCCCATGGAATAACCCTTTCTCAAAGGTTCCAGCAGTCCGTTCAATTCCCCGGGGGATGTATGTTCATTGAGCACTCCAAATTCCAGCGACCTTACATCCAGGCCTAAAGCCGAGAGGTAGCGCCTGGCTGTCCTTAGTTCTTCAACCACAAAATATTGCAGCGTTCTCACCATCTCTATATGATCTGCAGGAAGTACAGCCGATGGCGGTGTATCCCCCAACGGGGACGGGACCAGATACAGCACCGGCCTGTTCATTGCGCCCGTCCCTCCTGGTTCAGGCGCAGGGTCAGGGCCCGCTGGAATCGCCTGGCATTTTTCATGTGCTCGTTCAGTGTAACAGCAAAATTATGATACCCGCTGAAATCTTCTTTTGCACAGAAATACAAATAATTATGACGTTCATAATTGAGCACGGCATCCAGGGCTTCTATTGAAGGCACAGAAATGGGTCCGGGGGGTAATCCGCGGTATTTATAGGTGTTATAAGGAGATTCAATCTTCGTATGCTTTTTGAGCACCCTGCGGATAGAATAATCCTGTGCTGCAAAGATCAGGGTGGGATCTGCCTGTAAAGGCATTCCCTTCCGGAGGCGGTTCATATACACGCCCGCCACTTCCGGCATTTCATCGGCTTTTGCGGTCTCCTCATTTACAATAGAAGCGAGAGTACTAACCTGCTTCTGCGTAAGTCCTATACTTTTTGCCTTTTCTTTCCTCTGGTCGTTCCAGAAATGATCGTATTCCCGGCGCATTCTTTCCAGTAGTTCTTCTTCGCTTATGGTCCAGTAGACTTCATAAGTGTTGGGAATGAACATGCCCCGCAGGCTTGCCGAATCAAAACCAAACGAGGAAATAAGGGAATCGTTCTTTAAATGTTCCAGTACCGAGGCCGAATCGATGGCCAGGTTCCTTGCCAGCACAGAAGCCAGTCTTTCAAAAGTCCTTATGGAACCGGACAGGGTCATGTTCAGAGGATCCTGCCATCCCATGGCCAGCTTTCTGGCCAGTTCCCTGTTGTTCATTCCGTGGGTTATGGCGTAGCGTCCTGCATGCACATTGTATGGCAGGTTTTCGCGCCGTGCGGCCCATCGGAAAGTCTGTTCGAATTTCAAGTGGCCACCAGCTTCCAGACTGTCAATAAGTCCCTCATAATCTGTTCCTTCCGGTATCAGCAAAAAGGCCGTCTTCCCGTTTTCCGTCACCACGTTGCGGTGGTGGAACGTAAGAAAAACCCACCCTCCGGCCAGGATGCCGGCTCCTAAAATCAAAATTATGAAAAAGCGCAATATTCCGTACTTTCTTCTCATGGTCACCTATTTATCTCAGACGCACTATCGTGCCGGCAGCGGGGAAATCCGCTACACCGGGATTGAGTTTTCGCAATGATTGCAGGCGGATCCCAAAACGCTGCGATATGTCGGCCAGGGATTCACCGGGAGCAGAAGACCAGGAAGCTTCGCCTCTTTTTCCTCTTCCGGCTTTACGTTCCAGGTAGACTTTTTCACCGGTAGCCAGACCGGCGTCTGCTGCCACGTCATTATAACGGGTGAGTTCCCTTCTGAAAAGCCTGAATTCGGCTGCCAGGGAACTGTAGGTATCTCCGGGGGCCGACAAGACGTAACGTTTCCCGTTGGTCTTTAAAATCCTTCTTTCCACGTCAATGGAAAAAACGTCCTCCCCTGTGAAATCATAGGAGGGCACCCATGGCTGTACCTCCGGAATATGTTTCCCTATGGTGTCTTGGGGAGCAAGCAAATCATACTGATGCAAACCGTACTGTTCAATCAACTCAATGAGGAGCCTGGCATAACTGGGATTAGTAGCATATCCTGCCTCTTTAAGTCCGTTAGCCCACGAGGTGTAATCCGTTCTCTCCAGTAAAAAAAGGTTCGCGTAACGGGGCCGTGTCCTGAGAAACTCCGAGTGATCATAATAGGAATCTTCTGCTGTCCTGTATTTTCGGAAACATTCCTGCAATGCATCGTCATCGTGGTAAATGCGGTCTCCTTCCCAGTCGTGGCACTTGATACCGAAATGGTTATTGGCTTCCCTGGCCAGCCGGCTGTTCCCGTTGCCCGATTCCAGGCATCCCTGGGCCAGGATAATGCTGGCAGGTATACCGTACCGGTGCATCTGGGCAACGGCAATACCCTTGTAGGTGTCTATGTACTGTTCCCGTGAAATTTTCTGCTCCCTCTCGTCCGGCAAGGGGAAGGCCCAAGTGGAAACAGATAGGGGAAAAAGGCAGAAAACAAAGCAAAATGCCTTATATAGACACGGATTCAACATGATGCAAATGTAGTATAAATTCTTATATTTGCTTTCTATAAACCTCCATGCCTTATGAACAGAAGCACCCTTACCATTGATTATACAGAAACCACAAAAGACCAGCTTGGACCTGAGGATATTGAACTTCTTGAACAAGCCGTCAAAGCGGCCGGTAGCGCCTATGCCCCCTATTCTCAATTCCGGGTTGGAGCGGCCGTTCGTCTGGACAACGGGCAGATACTTTGTGGAAACAACCAGGAGAATGCCTCCTTCCCTGCCGGCATATGTGCCGAACGGTCTGTTGTTTTCTATACCCACGCAAATTTCCCGGCCAACCGCATCCTGACCATAGCCATTACAGCCTCTCCCTGCGGGATTTGCAGACAGGTACTTCTGGAAAGTGAAAAAAGAGGCGGCATTCCCATACGTGTTTTGCTGGCAGCCGGTGAACAGGTCCGCATTTTTAAAAGTGTTAAGGACCTCCTGCCTTTTGGCTTTGATTCTTTCTGATTTTTTGTACCTTTGCATGGGGTAAGTCGTGTACGACCAGCTCCCACTGAACTCCCCCAGGGTTGGAAGACAGCAAGGGTAGGTGGTTGTAGCGGTGCGATACACCAAGCTTACCCTTTTTTATTATGAAAATAGCCGTTGGCCTTTCAGGCGGAGTTGATTCCTCAGTTGCAGCCCTGCTGCTCAAACAGCAGGGGTACGACCTGTTCGGCCTCTTTATGAGGAACTGGAACGACGCCACAGGAACACTCCAGGGTTCCTGTACCTGGGAAGAAGACCTGGACCTGGCAAAAATGGTTGCCCGCAAGCTCGGGATCCCTTTCTTCTTCACGGACCTGAGCGAAGCATACCGCCTGCGTGTGGCCGATTACATGTTCCGCGAATATGAAAAAGGCCGCACTCCAAATCCCGACATCCTGTGCAACCGTGAGATCAAGTTTGATGCCTTTCTGGAAAAAGCCCTGGAGCTGGGAGCCCAAAAGGTGGCAACAGGTCATTATTGCAGGACAGAAAGAACAAGCGACGGGATGTTCCGTCTTCTGCAGGGAGTTGACCAGAATAAGGACCAGTCCTATTTTCTTTGCCAGCTCAACCAGGAGCAGTTGTCAAAATCTGTTTTTCCCATAGGGGAATTATCCAAGGCCCGTGTCAGGGAACTGGCACGCCAGGCCGGGCTCCCTACTTCGGAACGTAAAGATTCACAGGGAATCTGCTTCGTGGGCAAAGTGGACCTGCCTGTTTTCCTCCAACAGAAACTGGCTCCCCGCAAAGGAAACGTGGTGGAAGTCTTCCGCGATGGTTCCTCCAGGGTGATCGGTGAACACCAGGGAGCTCATTTTTATACCATCGGTCAAAGAAAAGGGCTGCAAATCGGGGGACATGCCAACCCGCTGTTTGTGCTCTCTACCGATATTGAAACCAATACTATCTACGTGGGAGAAGGTCAGGACCATCCGGGACTGTACCATACCCGTCTGACCATCGAGGAAAGCGACATTCACTGGATCAGGCCCGATCTGAAAATGGAGCCTGGCCAGGAACGTGACTACAGGATCCGCATACGCTACCGGCAACCCCTGCAAAAAGGAACCCTGTGCCATGAAAAAGGAATGCAGATTATATTCAGGGAGCCCCAGCGCGGTATCACTCCCGGGCAATTTGCCGCCTGGTACCAGGGCGATGAACTGGTGGGATCGGGCGTTATAGCAAGCCGTTCATAACTTCCAGCGCCTTTCTGTACTCTGGCAGAACCGGGTTGATCACCCGGTAAAAACACGCCGTACCAAAGAGCCTGGATGCTATCAGGGCTTTTATCTGTGTCCGGATATGCTTTTCCGAAACTTCCAGGTCTCCTTCCTCCGGTAATATGTCAAAGGTAGCGGCATAGGCTTTCAGGCCTTCAAACGGCACGTCTGCAAGGGTAACTTGCCGGTCAAAAGCTTCAAATGTTTCGTATTTCCTGGCCATCAGTTCCCTTTCTTTGTCCAGGTAGTCGTTTACGTAAGCATTGACAATCCCCCTTCTTGCCAGTTGAACAAAATAGCCCGAATAATAACTGGTATCGGCCGGAACAAAGACATCGGGCATGATACCACCCCCGCCATACACTACCCGATTCTTTTTCAATGTCCTGAAAGCCAGTGAATCGGGTATCTGCACACTGTCCTGGTTAAAGGATTCGCCTCTTTCGTATCTTTCCAGGACCTTCCTGTAATAAGTTTCCTGTTCCCCCATGACATACGGAGATTGGATCACCCTGCCGCTCGGAGTATGGTAACGTGCCACGGTTAATCGCAGCTCGGATCCGTCGTTCAGGGGGAAGAGCTGTTGCACCAGACCTTTTCCAAAAGACCGGCGTCCCACAATGGGGCCCCTGTCCCAGTCCTGGATGGCACCGGCAACAATTTCACTTGCCGAGGCCGACCTTTCATCCATGATAACCACTACCGGGGTATTGATAAAGAAACCCATCCCCGAGGCATGCACTTCCTGACGCTTCATTTTTCCACCCTCGGTATAGAGAATCATCTCGCCCTTGCCCAGGAACTGCTCCGCCATAAAAAGGGCTGCACCCAGGTAACCCCCGCCGTTCCCCTGAAGATCCAGGATCAATCCCCGCGGCATTTTGTCCAGGTTTTTGAAAGCATCTATGAACTCATCTTGTGTAGTAAGAGCAAACTTGTTGATCTTCAGATACATGACATCAGGAGTAGCCCAATAGGCCGCATCCAGGCTGTGAATGGGGATCTTGTCCCGGACCACTTCAAAATAAAGCGGATCCGGTTCTCCCCTTCGCATCACGGTCAGGGAGACCCGTGTTCCCTTAGGTCCCCTCAGAAGGCTGTAGACCTTCTGGTTTGTCAGCTCAGGAGAAGAAATGGCTTCCCCGTCAACAGCAACGATCCTGTCATCGGCCCTGATTCCGACTGCTTCTGAAGGGGCCCCTGCCACAGGTGTCATCACCACCAAAGTATCCCGGATGATCGCAAACTCGATTCCAATGCCTTCAAAGTTCCCTTCCAGGGGTTCGCTCATGGAACGGACATCTGCTTCAGGAATATAGGAAGAATGAGGATCCAGCTGTCCCACCAGGGTTGTTATCATTTCGTCCACTGCCCCTGTAGTATCCAGGGAGTCGAGGTAATACTGCTGTATAAAAAACAAGGCCTGTCCCACCTTGTTAACCTGCTGGTTCAGGATGTCTGTCTGTCCCTGGGCGGGCCACGGGAGCAAGGCTATCAGCAAAAGCGAGATAACCATTGATTTCTTTATGGCTTCGGGTTTCTTTTTCATGCCTGCAAATGTACAAAAACCTTCCTTGCCTTACCATATTTTTCACAAGTCTTGTTGTTTAGTAAATGCTTTTACTATATTTGCATATACTATCAACCCTTATACTATTATAAAGGTACACTACGATGAAAAAAATTATTATTGCTCTTTCATTACTAACAGCCTCACTTTTTTACACAGTGCAGGCACAGGCACAGGTCTCTGACCTGGAGGAAAGAACCGGGAAACTGGAAAGCTTCCTCTCAAAACTGCCCAAAATGTCGGGGTTCATCAACCTCCGGTATCAGTATGAAAACAACTCCAACTCTTTTGATATCCGGCGTGCCAGGCTGGATTTCAAGGGAGAGCCCGCTAAATGGTTTGATTACCGTTTGCAGGTCGATTTCGCATCTTCCCCAAAGATCATCGATGCATTTGTAAGGCTCAAAATACACCCTATGTTCAACGTGCAGGCGGGACAGTTCAAACTCGCCTTCTCCCTGGAAAATCCGTACGGTCCTCTTGACCTGGAAACCCTGGAGAATTCCCAGGTGGTAGGTTACCTTTCAGGATTCAATGACCTGGCGGGCAATAAGGCAGCAGGGCGTGATATCGGCGTGGCGGTGTATGGTGGCTTCTTCAAACAGGACGGGTACAACATTGTGGATTATTTTGTCGGTCTTTACAACGGCACCGGCATCAATGTCAAGGATAACAACAAACACAAAGACATAACGGGACGGATCGATATCCATCCCATACGTCCTGTAACCCTGTCCGCTTCGTATTATAACGGGAAAATAGGACCGGATGGCGAGCTCGCCCCAAGAACCCGGTACGGCTTTGGTGCCCGCTACGACGATGGCAAGATCCTCTTCAGGGGTGAATACATTAAAGGAAAAACAGACCAGAAGGACAGCGATGGTTTTTACCTGCTGGCCGGATATACTTTTGCAGACAAATTCCAGCCGTTGTTTAAATACGACTACATGCGCGTGGATATTGCCAATGAGAATTCCAGACAGATCAACTACCTGGTTGGAATTGATTATTGGCCCCACAAAATGTTCCGGCTGCAGGTGAACTACACCTACCGGACGTTTATTCAGAAAGAGAAAAACAGCGGTCTGCTGGGTATCATGCTGACAGCGCGCTTCTGACAACGATCATATAATAAAAGAATCAACCTATTATGAAAGAAACTAAAAAACCCTGGTGGAAAAAAATCCTGACCGAAGACTGGATAACTGTTATTGCAGCCACCATTATCCTGTTGCTGGCCGTGATAGTTCCTGCCATAATGCCTGTCATGCCAAAAACACTGGGAACAGGCAAAGAATGGCTTGACGCAGGATATATGTTCATATTTCTGCTGCTGGTGGTCTACCTGACCTCCCTTATTCTTAACAAGCCTCTGAAGGGGATCTTTCTCTCCTTCCTGGCCATCTACCTGCTTGCATTGCTTTCGAATGTGATTGCTTCCATACCGGCCGTAAAATCAACGGGCCTGGAGTCTGTTTTCTTTGCGGTCATCTTAGGACTCATCATAAGCAATGTCTTCAAGGTTCCCAAATGGATGAAGCCTGCCATCCAGAGTGAATTCTATATCAAAATCGGGATCATTACCCTGGGTTCAACCATTTTATTCGGAGAAGTTATGAAGGCAGGAGCCTACGGGCTGGCCCAGGCATTGGTGGTTGTACTGGTGGTCTGGAATTTCGCTTTCTGGGTAGCCCGCAAAATGAGGGTGGATGATGAAATGGCCACCATGCTGGCCAGCGGGGTATCCATATGCGGTGTATCGGCCGCCATCGCCACATGCGGTGTGATCAAGGGCGACAACAAGAAGCTCTCTACAGTTATCTCCCTGGTGCTGGTGATAGCCATCCCCATGATGTACCTCTTGCCCTGGCTTTCTAACCTGATCGGGCTGAACCCCCAGGTAGCCGGAGCCTGGCTTGGCGGAACCATAGACACCACAGGAGCCGTTGCTGCAGCCGGTACCATGTTGGGAGAAGAAGCAGCGAAGACAGCCATCATCGTGAAATCTTCACAAAATGTATTGATGGGAATAGCAGCTTTTCTTATTGCCCTTTACTGGACCTACAGGGGAAAGGAGGGACAGGAAAAACCAACCGGAAAGATGATCTGGGACCGTTTCCCGAAATTTGTGCTTGGATTTATTCTGGCATCTCTTATTTTCAGCATTTTCTTCAGCATAGAAGAAGCTAAAGTCGTAGGAAAGATCACCAAAGGATTCAGCAATTCCCTGTTCAGTATAGCTTTTGTATGTATTGGGCTGGAAACAAGGTTCAAAGAAATATTCTCCAAAGAAAACCGGAAGCCACTGAAAGCCTTCCTGACTGCTCAGACTTTCAATATCATAGTCACCCTGATTGTCGCTTACCTTCTCTTTGACGTTATTCAGCCTATGTTGAAATAAGTCTTCGTGGAACGCTGAAGGTTCTGCCTTCGGTGCTTAATTCCGTATTTGGAAAGATCTCCTTAGCCTCGGCCAGGTAGGCCGGGGTTTCTTTATATCGGGACGAGAAGTGCCCCAGCAACAGCTTACCCGCCCCCGCCTGCAGAGCCGTTTGTGCCGCCTGGCGCGCTGTACAGTGTTTGAATTTAATGGCCGATTCCAGGTCTTTTTCCAGGTAGGTGGCCTCGTGGAATAACAGGTCAACCCCTTTTATCCAGCCTGCCAGTTCAGGAAACGGTGCCGTGTCGGTGCAATAAGCCACAGACCTTGGTTCGCTCCTGCGTACGGGTTTTTCCCTGAACAGGTACCCGTAGGTGGGAACACCGTGGCTTAGAGGAAAAGCCATGACAGCAGCCTCATCGCAATCCATGACCGGAAACACTTCCCGGCCTTCCACCACTTCATGGATGATGGGAAAAGACGGATCCTGCTTTCCTGAAAAATCAAAATAAAAGGCAATGAGCTTTTCCAGGCCCCGTGGCGCGTGCACATACAGTGGATCTTTCCTCTTGAGCAAATGCATGGAGGATATCATGCCCAGCATGCCAAAAACATGGTCTGCATGCAAATGGGTAATGAAAACATGGTCTATCGCCCCCAGTGAAATACCCAGCTGCCTGAGGCTCAATTGCGTGCCTTCCCCGCAATCAAGTAAAAAGGACCGCCCACGTATGTTCAATACGTGAGCGGTAAAATAATTATCCTTTGTGGGCAGTGCCGAAGCACATCCCAGGCTAGTCAGAGTCAGCGGCATTCTGTTCCATCTCCGATTTTAGGGCAGCCAATTCGGAAATGTCACCTAAAGTTGTTTTTTCCAGGTTGGCTTTCAATTTCTTGACGGCTTTCTGGGTGGTTTCAGCTTCCGTTTCAGGTTTTTCCTTCACAGGAGCTGCTTTTTTGGATTCCTGTTCCCAGATGCGGGTATGGGAAATGGTTATGCGCTTGCTGTTCTTGTTGAATTCCAGCACCTTGAATGGTAATTTCTCTTCAAGGGCAACAGCTGAACCATCTTCTTTTACCAGATTCTTCTGTCCTACAAAACATTCAATCCCATAGGGCAATGTCACGGTAGCGCCTTTATCCACAAAATTGGTGATCGTCCCTTCATGAACGGACCCGGGTGTGAACACGGTCTCAAACACTTCCCAGGGATTTTCTTCGAGCTGTTTATGACCCAGGCGAAGCCTGCGGTTATCCTGGTCCACTTCAAGAACAACTACATCCAGGTTTTCACCTATAGAAGTAAATTCCGAAGGATGCTTTACCTTTTTGGACCATGACAGGTCACTGATGTGTACCAATCCTTCAACTCCTTCTTCCAGTTCTACAAAGATCCCGAAATTGGTGAAATTCCTTACCATGGCGGTATGCCTGGAATCAACCGGGTATTTATCATTGATAGAAGCCCAGGGATCGGGTTTGAGTTGTTTGATACCCAGGGACATTTTGCGTTCTTCCTTATCTATGGTGAGTACAACGGCATCCACTTCCTGCCCAACTTTCAGGAAATCCTGTGCGCTGCGCAGGTGGGAAGACCAGGATATTTCGGTCACATGGATCAGGCCTTCAACACCAGGTTGCACTTCTACAAAAGCTCCATAATCTGCAATGACCACTACACGGCCCTTGACCACTGTCCCGACTGTAATGTTGTCTCCCAGTGAATCCCATGGATGGGGCGTAAGTTGTTTAAGACCCAGGGCAATGCGTTTCTTGGTGTCATCAAAGTCAAGGATAACCACATTGATCTTCTGGTCAAGCTGGACTATTTCTTCGGGGTGGTTGATCCTTCCCCAGGAAAGGTCGGTAATATGGATCAGACCGTCTACACCTCCCAGGTCCACAAAAACACCATAGGAAGTGATGTTTTTCACGGTACCTTCAAGGATCTGTCCTTTTTCCAGTTTCCCTATGATATCGGCCTTCTGGGCTTCCAGTTCTGCCTCTATCAGGGCTTTGTGAGATACGACTACATTGCGGTATTCGTGATTGATCTTGACAATTTTGAATTCCATTGTCTTATCGACAAACACGTCGTAATCGCGGATGGGTTTGACATCAATCTGGGAACCGGGCAGGAACGCCTCAATTCCAAAAACGTCAACGATCATACCGCCTTTTGTACGGCATTTGATATAACCCTTGATGATCTCATCCTTGTCGTATGCTTCGTTGATGCGGTCCCAGGAACGCAGGGACCGTGCTTTTTTATGAGACAGGATCAACTGTCCCTTCTTGTCTTCGGCTGTCTCCACGTAGACATCCACTTTTTCACCCACAGCCAGTTCCGGGTTGTAACGGAACTCGTTAATGGAAATCACTCCTTCACTCTTGAATCCGATGTTCACTATGACTTCCCTTTTGTTGAGGGCGACGACGGTACCTTCAACAATCTCGTTTTCAATGATCTTGTTAAGGGTCTGAACGTACTGGTCTTCTATGACACTTTTGTCCGTGTCATATACGCTTTCTTTCTCAAATGCATCCCAGTCAAACTGTTCAACAGGAATGGATTCATTGCTGGTTTTGCTTTTTATAAGGCTGTGGACCTCAGGAACTTCTTCCGAATAATCTTCAACCTCTTCTTTTTGCCGGATGACGATCTCTTCCGGATCCTGAACGTCGTTCAGGTTGTTTTTTGGGGACAATTCTTTTTCTTTTGCCATGTTAATAGTTCAATAAGAATTAGATGGTTAGACTTTATTTATAAACCCTTTACAGGGGCTGCAAAAGTAAATGTTATTTTTTAATTATCAAAAGAATGTAACTTTATAGCTACAATTTTTATCCTTAATTTTATGAATAAACCTGAATCCGGGATCAGATCCTTCCCCAGGAATTTCTGGACAGCCGTCAGTATGGAGTTCTTTGAACGCGGAGCCTATTACGGGGTTCTTTCCGTGTTGTCTGTTTACCTTGTCCTTTCTCCCGGTGAAGGGGGATTGGGCTTTTCCAGGGAAGCTGCAGGTGCCATTATGGGAACGATCCCTCCACTGCTTTATTTCCTGCCCCTAATTGCCGGGGCACTGGCAGACCGGTACGGATTCAGGAATATTCTCATGATCGCTTTCTCCTTTATGATAACCGGCTATTTCCTGACCGGTTTCATGACCTCCTATGGGCTGGTTTTCGCTTCATTGGTTGTGATGGCCATAGGTGCAGGTTTCTTCAAACCTGTTATTTCGGGCACGATTGCCCACTCGACTACAGAAAAGAACTCCACGCTGGGTTTTGGCATCTTTTACTGGTCCATCAACCTGGGGGCGTTTCTGTTTCCGCTCCTTTTGGTACCCGTGCTTAAAAAGGAATCCTACAGTTATGTTTTCTGGATGGCAGCAGCGGCAGGTGTGGTTTTGCTCCTGATAAATATCTTCCTCTACAGGGAGCCGATACGTGCCAGGGAAAAAGTTCCTTTCTCCAAAATTTTCGAAGACATAGCCCTCGTTTTCCGGGACTGGAAATTCATTCTTATGATCCTGATCTATTCCGGTTTCTGGATCATGTATTTCCAGATGTACGGGACCGTTCTCTGGTATGTGAACGAATACATGGACATGACCCCTGTGAACAATGCTGTGAATGGTCTCATTAGCTGGATGACACAGAAGCCGTCTGCCTGGGAATTTGACGTGGAACATGTCACTGTCCTGAACGCAGGGGTGATCATCCTCCTGCAACTGTTCGTATCCAGGATCGTAAGCCGTTTCAAGGCCCTGCCCACCATAATCACCGGCATAGGCCTGGGAACTGCGGGCATGGCCATTCTGGCCTGTTCTTCCCATGCCTGGGTTTTTATAGCTGGCTGTATAGTTTTTACACTGGGGGAAATGACCGCACATCCCAAGTTTAATTCATTCGTTGGACTTATTGCTCCATCCGGGAAAAAAGCCATTTATATGGGATATTCTTTTTTCTGCAGCGTGATTGGCAGTTTTGTGGGCGGTTTTGTGGGGGCGCCCCTGTACAGTCACTTTGTGGACAAGATGGGCAGGCCCGATTTACTATGGCTGATATTCAGCTGTGTAGGCATTCTGAGCATGGCAGGGCTCATATGGTTTAATCGTTATGTAATCAAAAAAGGATCCTCCCAGTCATGAATATATCGGAAAAAATCACAGCGCTCCGGCGCCTGATGGAACAGCAGGGTTGGGATGCAGCAGTCATCCCGGGCACAGACCCGCACGGCAGCGAATACCTCCCGGAACGGTGGCAACAAAGAAAGTGGATATCGGGTTTTACCGGTTCATTCGGAACCGTGGTCGTTACGCACACCCATGCCGGACTATGGACAGACACACGGTATTTTATCCAGGCGCGCAAAGAACTGGAAGGAACGGAATTCGAACTGCATCCCCTGCGTGTCCCGGATGCCGTGGATTACCCGCAATGGCTTGCTGCCAGCCTGCCGGCAGGATCTGTAACCTGCATTGACGGAGAGTGTATGACTTACCGGCAGGTTATGGCGCTGCACCAATCAGTCCGTGCCAACGCCGGCAGCGTTGTCGACAGGCCCTCTTACCTTGATGATATTGGCAGGGACAAGCCTCCCCTTCCGTTAAGCCCTGTCTTTGTCCTGGAACCGAAATACTGCGGCCGGGAAACGGAAGAAAAGATTCAGTGGCTGCGCAGGGAGTTATTCAACGGAGACTGTTCTCACATCCTGCTCAGCGGACTGGACCAGATAGCCTGGCTTTTTAATATCCGCAGCCACGATATTCCCTATAATCCGGTAGCCATTGCTTACGCCCTGGTGGATTCGCATAATGCCACCCTCTTCATAAGAGAGGCAAAAGTCGGGGATAGCGTTAAAAAAACACTCAGGGCGCAGGGGGTGGATATTGCTCCATACGAATCCCTGAAGGCCACGCTGGAAAGCATATCACCGGATTCGGTATTCATGGCCGATGGGGATACACTGAATCACAGCCTTTTCCAGTTTTTATTGTCCCGTTTTGGCACAGCGGGGGTAAAAGATGTCCCTTCCCCGGTCATCCTGGCAAAAGCCGTCAAAAATCCTGTTGAAACGGAAGGGTTCAGAAAAGCGTTCCTTCACGACGGGCTGGCCATGGAGCGGTTCCTCTTCTGGCTGGAAAAAAGCCTGGAGCAAGATATCCCGCTATCAGAAAAAGATGCTGCAGACAAGCTGTCCTGGATGCGTACCCTCTCCCCGGATGCCATGGGCGACAGTTTTCAGTACATCCCGGCATACGGGGCCAATGCAGCTATGCCCCACTACAGCGCAGCGGCCGCTTCATGCACCCGGCTGGAGAAAAAAGGGCTCTTCCTGATTGATTCGGGAGGTCATTACCTCTACGGAACCACAGACATCACCCGGACCGTCCCGCTGGGACCGCTGACTCCCCTGGAAAGGGAAGATTACACCGTGGCACTGAAAGGAATGATCGCCCTGAGCCGGGCCGTTTTTCTGAAAGGGACCAGGGGAACCCACCTGGATATGCTGGCCAAGGACCCGCTGTGGAGGTACCGCCGCAATTACGGACACGGGACGGGGCATGGGATCGGGCATTTTTTATGTGTGCATGAGGGTCCCCAGGACATCAGGATGACCTGGAAAGACCAGGAACTCCTCCCCGGGATGGTCACTTCCAACGAGCCGGGCATTTACCGGGAGGGTTCCCATGGGGTGAGGCATGAGAACATCCTGTTATGCAAGGAGCTGGAAGAGAATGAATTCGGTCACTGGCTTGGCTTCGAGACCCTGACCCTGTGCCACATCGATACCTCGGCAATAGTTGTATCCCTTATGGAAAGGGGGGAAATCGAATGGCTCAACCGGTACAACAAAAGTGTATATGAGAAAATGGTTCCTTTCCTGACTTATGAAGAATCGCGCTGGCTTAAGGAGAAAACTGCCCCGCTTACTTGATCATTTTCCTCCTTCTGAACAAAAATATGGCCAGTACCACAGACATGAGCATCAGCAAAAGCAACAGGATAAAATCCCATATCTGGTTCCCTGAAATGATGGGCAGTTTCACGTTCATGCCAAAAATACTGGCTATGAGCGTGGGCGGCATGAGAAGAAGGGAAACAAATGTGAACACACGCATCAGTTTGTTCTGCTCCAGGTTGATAAGACCCAGTGCCGTATTCTGAAGGTATTCAAGCCGTTCAAAACTGAAATTGGCATGATGTATGAGTGAATCAATGTCTTTGTTCAGGATTTCCAGTTTTGTATACAAGTCCCTTGGAAATTTGTCGCTCTTGAAAATCCCGGACAGTATCCTTTGCTTGTCAACACCGTTTGTCCGGATGACCATGGTATTTTCCTGCAACTGATTCACATCCAGCAGAAAGGATTCATCCATGGATTCTCCCAGGTCAATTCTCCGGGACAATTGCGTAATTTCCTTGGAAAGTATCTCCACCAGGTCGGCATCCACATCAATCCTGTTCTCCAGGATACTCACCATGATGTGGTAACCTGTGGGATAAAGTTTCAGGTTGTTCAGCAGTTTGCGCTGGACTTCGGCAAGGGTCCTGAGCGGTGTGTGCCGTAATGTAACCAAAATGCTCTCTGACAATATAAATGATACCGGGATAGAAGAATAATCGTCCGGTCCGGGGATCAGGAAGTTGGTGTTGGCAAAGATGGTGGTCTCTGTTTCCGAGTAACGGGAGGAAGATTCGATCTCCTCGGCCTGGGCCCTGCTCTGCAGCGTGGTATCCAGGAAATCCTCCGCTGCCCTTTTTTCATCCCCTGTGGGGTCGTGCAGATCAATCCATAAAACATCATCCAATCCCAGTTTATCCAGGATTGTTACATCTGTATCGTTTAAGATTTGCCCTTTGTATTTGTAAAATATTTCGATCATGATGCGAAGTTTAACAGGTAAAACATACGGTTTGCAAACGTTTGTTTACCTTCAACTTCGCGGCTTTGATCTGACTTTATGAGCAATTTGCCAGCAGGTACCTGAATTCCCTGTATGTTTTTCACGACAACGCATACCTAATTCTTTTTAAGTCCTTGCAAGCAATGGTTACTATGGTTAACTAACCGTCTGGCATTTGCTGATAGATAATTTTTGCAAAGGTAACTTTTTTTTTCGAACAACCATCAGGCTGTCACCCGGGGTGTTTTTTCCCTGAAAATCCACATTCCTAAAAACACGAGCAGTCCGTTAACTATCAGGACAGTGAATCCCAATCCGAAATGAAACCAGGCTTTGAATGCCAGGTCTGCCAGGTAACACAGAACGGGGGCTGCAAGGGCCAGGAAAGGGGTCACTTTGTCCCGCACCCGGTATTTTGTCAGGATACCGAAAAAGAAGAATCCCAGCAACGGTCCGTAGGTATAGGCAGCCAACAGGTAAACCAGGTTGATTATTGCCTGGTTATTGACAACGTATAAAACCAAAATGATGAGGAAGAACAACACAGCAAAAGACGCATGGATCAATTTCCGGATTCTGTCCTTCCGCTCCTGTGCCAGATCTTTCTTCTTGTTAAAGCCGAGAAAATCGATGCAAAAAGAGGTTGTCAGCGAAGTGAGTGCCCCGCCGGCACTGGGATACGATGCCGAAATCAGGCCAATTATGAAAAAAAGACCCACACCCAGGCCAAGGTATTGGGAAGCGATTACGGGGAACAACTTATCTGTCTGGGCTTTACTGAAAGTGCCCATGGCGTCGGCCAGCCCTATGCCCTGCATGCCTCCCAGTTGCTGGTTCACATAGATGGCCATTACGGCCCCCAGTGTCAGGAACAAAATATTCACCACAACCAGGGTGATGCTGGTGGTATAAATATTTTTCTGAGCCGATTTCAGATCTTTGCAGGTCAGGTTCTTCTGCATCATCTCCTGGTCCAGCCCCGTCATGACTATGGTTATGAATATCCCGCTAATGAATTGTTTTACCGCGTTGTTGGATGCGCTCCAGTCCCAGTTGAACCAGCTGGAATAATCCGTTGACACAACGGCGCGCGTCATGGTGATAAAATTCCAGTCCATGGCCCTGGCTATGGAAACAACCGTTAGAATAACAGCCAGCAGCATAAAGGTTGTTTGCAGCACATCGGTCCAGATGATGGTTTTTACCCCTCCCCGGTAGGTGTAAAGAAAAATCAGCAGCATGAACACGCCTGCCACAATCCAGAAAGGCACAGAACCTTCCGGCAGGAACGTGTGAAGGACCAGTACCACGATAAAGATCCTGACAGCAGCTCCCAGTATGCGTGAAACCATAAATACAGCGGCACCCGTGCGGTATGTTGTGAATCCGAATCGGTTTTCAAGGTACGTGTATATGGATGTGACATTCATTTTGTAATAGAGGGGCAGTAAAACTTTGGCAATAACCAGGTACCCTATCACAAAGCCGAGCACAAGGGGCATGTAGTAAAAATTTTCATTCATAACATTGCCCGGAACAGAGATGAAGGTCACCCCGCTTATTGAAGTGCCTACCATTCCATAAGCCACAATGGGCCACGGGGATTTCTTATTCCCCAGGAAAAAGGAGTTGCTGTCGGCTTTTCGCGATGTGAGCCAGGAAATAAAAAAGAGCAGGGCCGTATAGAGCGCAAAAGCAGTTAACAGCCAGGAAAGCGGGAATGTATGTTCCATGTGCGATAAAGGGTTATTCTGGTTTAAAGGGCTGCCTGTTCTCAATAGACCTGCCCAGGGTAAGTTCGTCTGTGTATTCCAGCTGGTCACCAAATCCCACGCCCCGGGCTATGGTTGTGACAGTCAGTTTGTATGAGGCAATTTTTTTATAAAGATAAAAGCACGTGGTCTCTCCTTCCATGGTCGTGCTCAGGGCAAGTACCACTTCCCTGACCCCTCCCCTGCCAAGCCTTTCCATGAGTGGTTCAACAGCCAGGTCGGAAGGGCCTATGCCGTCTATGGGGGAAATGATTCCGCCCAGTACGTGGTATAAACCCTTATAGCGTCCGGTATGTTCAATGCTCATGACATCCCGTACATTTTCCACAACGCAGATGATCCCCCGGTCACGCTCCGGGTTGGAACAAACCGGACACAGGGGGGCATCGGATATCATCCGGCATTCGGAACAATAAACAACTTTCCTGCGTAAATCCGTAATGCTTTGTGCCAGGTTTTCCGCCTCTTCCTCTTCCTGTCTAAGCAGGTGCAGGGCCAGCCTCAGGGCCGATTTCGGGCCGATGCCGGGAAGGCGTGAAAAGGCATCCACCGCCTTCTGCAACAGATCGGAGACATAACGGGGCTCAAACATGGCGATTGTTTTTCACGGCGTGAACTGCCGAACGCACCGTTCCGTATTGCAACAGCAGGGAACGCGCTTTGTCGTAGTCTTCAATACCCGTATCTTCCATGATCATTTTGGTGCCCCGGTCAATGAGTTTGGCATTGGAGAGCTGCATATCCACCATCTTGTTCCCGATCACATGGCCCAGGCGTATCATGACAGTAGTGGAGATCATATTCAGGATGAGTTTCTGGGCAGTACCGGACTTCATCCTGGTAGAACCTGTGACAAATTCCGGTCCCACAACGGCAACAATGGGAATCTCGGCCTCCAGTGTCACGGGGGATCCGGGATTGCAGGTTATACAGGCGGTCAGCAGGCCCATTTTCCGGGCATTGCGAAGGGCCCCGATCACGTAAGGCGTCGTTCCCGACGCAGCAATTCCCACCACCACATCGTTGATCCCGATATGGTGATCCCGCAGTTCCTCCCAACCTGCCTCCAGGCTGTCCTCGGCCTTCTCCACCGCCTTGCGTATGGCTGCATCCCCTCCGGCTATCAGGCCGATAACCAGATCGTACGGAGCCCCGAAAGTGGGAGGAATTTCCGAGGCGTCCAGAATGCCCAACCTGCCGCTGGTGCCCGCGCCCATGTAAAACAGCCTGCCGCCATCCTTCATGCGGGTAACAATTCCTTCCACCAGCTTCTCAATGTCCGGGATACAGGGGATTACCGCAGAAGGCACAGTCTGGTCCTCCCTGTTTATGTTTTCGAGCAATTCCCTGACGGGCATCTTTTCCAGATGATCGTACCGTGACCGTTGTTCTGTAAATTTCTGTATCATTCCTGTTGGGCAATAATATTCCTGTGATATGCCACCAGCCCTTCAATGGGGGTACGAACGATCTTCCCCACCTTCATCCCGTGCCTGGCAGCCGATGCCAATACTTCTTCCCTGAAATAATGCGCAACCGAGCCTACAATATTCACCGGGTAGGTTTTGTAGTCATAATGGATAATGTTGCGGGAGAAAAATTCATCAAAGGCTTTCCCAAGAAACTCCTGCACATAGGGATGCGACTGGTGATCCCCAAGGAATAAGGTGAACGAAGCCAGGAACCTGTTGGGCATGGGCTGTCTGTAAACTTTTTCTATGATATCCAGCAACCCGAGCTTGTATTGTTTTTCGAAAGCCTCACTCAAATCGCGGGGCAGCATCCTTTTCAGGTAATCGGAAACAAGCTTCTTTCCAAGTACCGCGCCGCCACCTTCATCTCCCAGAATGTAACCGCAGGCCGGCACGTTATCCACGATCTTCTCCCCGTCATAGAAACACGTATTGGCTCCCGTGCCGAGGATGGCGACAATGCCTTTTTCCGACCCGCATAGACACCGTGCGGCAGCCAGCAGGTCTGAATTGGCTTCCACGGAGCAACCGGGGAAAGCCGTCTGAAAACAACGTGTCAGGATGTCAATCTTATCCTTCCCGGCAACTCCTGCCCCGTAAAAAAACACCTGGCTGACATCCCCCCGTATGGCCGGTTTAAGGCTTTGTTCAATTGTTTTGAGAATGTCCTGTTCGGAAACAAAAAAAGGATTGATTCCTACTGTCTGGACGGCCTGAATAGTCCCGTCCCTGTGCACTACCCTCCAGGCAACTTTGGTAGATCCGCTGTCTGCAACCAATATCATAATGACCCTGTTTGATGAGGTTACAAATTTAGACAAATTGCGAAACAAATTGCTACCTTTGTAAGATAAACACGCTATATTCATGATTACAAAAGAGTTGCTCAGTCCAAAAAGCATCGTGGTCGTAGGAGGGTCCAATGACTTGCACAAACCCGGAGGTAAAGTGATAAAAAATCTGATCGACACCCGTTTCCCCGGAAAACTTTATGTAGTAAATCCAAAAGCCGATACCATACAGGATCTGCCCTGTTATCACACCGTGGAAGAGATACCCGGTGCAGAAGTTGCCATCCTGGCCATACCGGCTGCTTTTTGCCCGCAGACTGTTGAATCCCTTTGTTCCACCAAAGGCACAAAAGGGATCATCATCTTTTCGGCCGGCTTCTCGGAAGAAAGCCCTGAAGGGGCAGCACTTGAAAAAAAGATACGCGACACGGCGGACAAGTACGGGGCCACCCTCATAGGTCCCAACTGCGTAGGGTATATGAATGAGAATTATGCCGGGGTGTTCACCTCACCCATACCACACTTCGTGCCCGACAGCATAGACCTGATCTCCGGTTCCGGGGCAACGGCCCTGTTCATCATAGATGCGGCTGTCCAGCTTGGCATTCCCTTTGCCAATGTATTCTCTGTAGGGAATTCTGCCCAGACCGGTTTGGAAGAAGTACTGGAATACCTGGACGAAAGTTACGTTCATGGAAAAAGCGCTCCTGTTAAGCTCATCTATGCAGAAAGCATCAAAAATCCCCTCAAATTATGGAAGCACGCCTCTTCCCTGTACCGCAAGGGGGCCAGGATCGCTGCCGTAAAAGCCGGTTCCTCAGAAGCCGGAAGCCGTGCCGCCTCATCACATACCGGTGCCCTGGCCAGCCCGGACACCGCTGTAACAGCCCTGTTTGAAAAAGCCGGCATCATCCGCTGCAACGGAAGGAACCAGCTCCTGACCGTGGCTTGCATTCTGCTTAAAGGCGTTCCTAAAGGAAAAAACATGTGCATTATCACACATGCCGGAGGACCTGCGGTCATGCTGACCGATGTGCTTTCAGAGAACGGGATAAGGGTACCTACCCTGGAAGAAGGTAAAAGAAAAAAATTGCTGGCAAAACTATTCGCCGGCTCCTCTGCAGCAAATCCCATAGACTTCCTGGCAACAGGCACTGCACAGCAGTTGGGGCAAATTATTGATTTTGTAGAGAATGAGTGTCCCGAATTTGACGGTATGGCTGTGATATTTGGATCCCCCGGTCTTAACAGTGTATTTGATGTCTACGACCTACTGCATATTAAAATGTCCCAATGCAGAAAACCTGTCTACCCCATATTCCCATCAACACTCAATGTCGTGGAAGAGATCAGGGAATTTCAGAAAAAAGGAAGGCTTTATTTCCCAGACGAGGTTGTTTTTGGCTCGGCCCTCTCAAAGGTGTTGAACACCCCGCTCCCGGTTCCTGAAGATATTGAGTTGCCGGGGATAGATGAACAGTCCGTCCGCCGGATCGTGGACAGTGCACCTGAAGGATACCTGCCCCCGGTCCAGGTTAGTGCCCTGCTGGATGCTGCCGGGATACCTGGGCCAAGAGAAGCTGTTGCCCATAATGAACAGGAACTGGCCGCTGCCGCATCCCGGGTGGGATTCCCCCTGGTTATGAAGGTCGTAGGCCCGGTACACAAATCCGATGTGGGAGGAGTAAGGCTGAACATCTGCGATGAGCAAACGTTGCGTGAAGCCTTCAGGGAAATGATGAAAATCAAGGATACCACCGCCATCCTGCTCCAGTCACAACTCACAGGCAGGGAGCTTTTCATAGGGGCCAAAAGGGAACCTTCATTCGGCCACACGATCGTCTGCGGGCTGGGAGGTATTTTTGTGGAAATCCTCAAAGACATCAGTACCGGGCTTAGCCCGCTTTCTGCCACAGAAGCCGCCAGGATGGTACGCAACCTGAAAGGATACGGTCTGATCCGGGGTGTCAGGGGTCAGGAAGGTGTAAATGAAGACCTGTTCATACAGGCTATATGCCGCGTATCGGCCTTGTGCCGGTGTGCTCCGGAGATTGCAGAAATGGACCTGAATCCGCTTCTGGGAACAGCACGAACCGTGGTAGCCGTGGATGCCAGGATAAGAATATCACGTTCATGATCAAAAGAATCCTTGCCTGGTACAAAAGGCAGACTCCGGAAGCAAAGATCATGATTATCATGATCCCCCTGTTGCTGCTGGCAATCCTGCTCAACTGGAACAGGGTATGGGAAGGTGTCTCTAAGGGATTTTCCTTTTTTGAAAAGTAAAATGTAAGCAATTTTAAAAATTTACTATACATTTGTAAGTATTTTTCATAAACAACTTATAATTTCAATTAATATGGCATTTAAAGGCGCTATTGTAGTAGACATTGAAAAATGCAAGGGATGCAGCGTTTGTGTGGTGAATTGCCCCACTCAAACAATTGCCCTGGCAAAGAAGGTTAACAGCAAAGGTTATCCTTATTCCTATATGGAGAACCCGGATAATTGCACCGGTTGCGGCAATTGTGCAACCGTATGTCCGGATTCCGTGATTACTGTATACAGAGTTAAAATTTAACAAAAGGAATACTATGGCAGAAAAATTATTAAAGAAAGGGAACGAGGCCATTGCCCTGGCCGCCATCCGTTACGGAGCGGACGGGTATTTTGGTTATCCCATTACCCCTCAGAGCGAAGTGATGGAGACCCTGATGGAAGAGATGCCCTGGGAAACGACCGGAATGGTAGTCCTGCAGGCAGAAAGCGAAACGTCTTCAATTAATATGCTTTACGGTGGAGCCTGCTGCGGGAAAAAAGTCATGACCTCTTCTTCCAGCCCGGGTATCAGCCTCATGTGCGAGGGCATGTCTTATATGGCCGGTGCAGAATTACCGTGCCTAGTGGTCGATGTTATCCGCGGTGGTCCCGGACTGGGTACCATCCAGCCGGCCCAGGGAGATTATTTCCAGGCAGTGAAGGGTGGCGGTCACGGCGATTACAAGATCATTGTGCTGGCCCCTGCCTCGGTACAGGAAATGTACGATTTTGTGGGTCTTGGGTTCGACCTGGCATTTAAATACCGCAATCCGGTGATGATCCTTTCAGACGGCGCCATTGGTCAGATGATGGAAAAAGTAGAATTGCGCGAACCGGTCAGACGCCTTACAAACCAGGAAATTGCAGAAAAATACGGCCATTGGGCAACCTTGGGTAAACCCGCCAGCCGTAATGGTAACATCATTTCTTCCCTTTCCCTGGCCGCCTCCGAGATGGAAGCCATCAACCTGCGGCTGCAGGCAAAATACCAGAAAATGAGGGAAAACGAAGTACGTTTTGAAAAAAACATGTGCGAAGATGCAGAATACATGCTGGTGGCATTCGGAAGTTCTGCCCGTATTTGTGAAGGCACCCTGGAGAAAGCCCGTTCAAAAGGAATCCGCATGGGATTGCTCAGGCCCATTACCCTGTTCCCCTTCCCCGAAAAGGCCATCCAGGAGATGTTGTCGCAGCTTAAGGGCATCATGTCCGTTGAACTGAATGCAGGACAGATGGTAGAAGACGTAAGGCTGGCCGTAAACGGAGCTGTTCCCGTTGAATTCTACGGAAGGATGGGCGGATCCCTCTTCTCTCCCGAAGAAGTATTCGAAGCTTTTGCAAAAAAATTCAACCTATAATAGCAATTACCATGGACATTAAAGATATCATCAAACCCGAAAACCTTGTATACAGCAAGAGCAAAGTGCTGACAGACACAGTCATGCACTACTGTCCCGGTTGCAGTCACGGCGTGGTTCACAAAATACTGGCAGAAGTCATTGAAGAAATGGGTATCCAGGACAAGACCATAGGTGTTTCTCCTGTGGGTTGTGCTGTTTTTGCCTATAAATACATCAACATCGACTGGCAGCAGGCCGCACACGGACGTGCCCCGGCGCTGGCAACGGCCACCAAGCGTTTGTACCCGGATAAATATGTTGTAGCTTACCAGGGAGACGGTGACCTGGCCTCCATAGGCACGGCAGAGATCATGCATGCATGCAACCGCGGAGAAAATATTGTTGTCATTTTCATAAACAATGCCATCTATGGCATGACCGGGGGACAAATGGCCCCTACCACCCTGCTGGGAATGAAAACGGCAACAACTCCCTACGGAAGGAGGGCTGACCTGAACGGTTACCCACTCAAGATAACGGAACTGATAGCACAACTGGAAGGAACATGTTACGTAACGCGACAGTCAGTGCAAAATCCGGGCAGTGTCAGAAAAGCAAAAAAAGCCATCCGGAAAGCTTTTGAAAACTCGGCGCTGAAAAAAGGAACCTCTTTTGTGGAGATTGTTTCTGCCTGCAATTCCAACTGGAAAATGACACCGGTACAGGCCAATAAATGGATGGAAGAAAACATGTTCCCGTTTTATCCCCTGGGAGACATAAAAGACAGATAATTATGAAAGAAGAATTGATTATAGCAGGTTTTGGAGGACAAGGCGTCCTCTCTATGGGCAAGATCCTTGCCTATTCAGGTATCATGGAGGATAAAGAAGTTACCTGGATGCCATCCTATGGCCCGGAAATGAGAGGGGGAACGGCCAACGTGACGGTGATCATCAGTGACAAACGTATAAGCTCTCCCATCCTCCAGTGGTGTGATACAGCCATCGTGCTCAACCAGCAGTCCATGGACAAGTTTGAACCCATGGTGAAGAAAGGGGGCCTGTTACTTTATGACCCCAACGGCATATCACGCCATCCGGTTCGCAAAGACATTAAGGTCTGCTCCATAGCGGCAGCCGATCTGTCAAACCGTATGGAGATGTCCAAGGCTTTCAACATGGTTGTCCTGGGGGCCTATCTGAAAATGAAACCCATCCTGCAAAAAGACAACGTGATCAAGGGTCTGAAGAAGTCCCTACCGGAAAGGTATCATGATCTGATACCTATGAACGAGAAGGCCATAGAGCTGGGAATGAAAGAAGTAAAAGAGGTCATTTAGACCTCTTTTTTTATTCGCTAAAAATGCATTATCTTTGCTTAACGGACAATGCATATGAAACCTCAACACGCTGCCATTATCAACCCGCTAAAGCAGAAGATAGAAACACTTATTTCACTGCATGAAAAGGCGTTGACAGAAAACAGTGAATTGAACAGAAAATTACAAACCTTAAGCGAAGAACAGAATATATATAAAAAAGAAAAAGAAGAACTAGAACAGAAAGTGCAAAAACTCCAGATGGCTGGTGCTTTTCTGAATACAAGTGAAGATACCAAAGAAGCAAAGCAGAAGATCGGGAAATTGATCAGGGAAATCGATAAATGTTTAACCATGCTTAACCGATAACCCGCCAATATGAGTGACAATAAATTATCCATAAAAATAAGCATTGCGGATCGTTATTACCCTTTGCGTATAGCGACAGAAGACGAGGAAATGGTACGTGCTGCAGCGCAGCGGATAAACCAGAAGATTGAGCAGTTCAACGTTAAGTATTCGGGGCAGGATACACAGGATGCCCTGGCAATGGCCACCCTTCAGTTTGTTCTGAGCCTGCTCAAATATGAAAAGGACGACGAGACAAGTCAGATAGTAACAGAGATTGCCTCATTGGATAATTTTTTAGGAGAATACCTGGAAAGATAATTAGTTGACCCGTTACATACCAGCTCTTTGCGAAACTCAACACTTTAAATTTATGGAGTGTCTTGACTGTTAAAAACAGGCCCCTCTGTAACCCTTCGGGGAATTCCGGTTTCGGGACGTGGGAAGTTCGCAACAAAAATCAGACCCTCCAGACCTTACTAATCAGGGTTTTTGCTAAACAGTGGTATGCTAACGGGTTTTTTATTTGCTATGACTACAAAACATAAACAACTATACAATAATAACAACCATGAACAATATATATATAATAGCTGCAATCTGCCTGATCGTGGGATTTGCGCTGGGATATGCCATTTTCAGGTCGGTGATCCTGAAAAGCAAGGCCAAGACCCTTCTTAAGGATGCTGAAACAGAAGGGGAAAACATAAAAAGGGAAAAAATCCTTCAGGCTAAGGAAAAATTCCTCCAGTTGAAGACAGAACATGAACAACTGATCATTGAACGAAACAATAAGATCGCCCAGGCAGAAAACAAGCTGAAACAGCGGGAAATCGCTATGAACCAGCAGAATGCCGATATTCAACGAAAAAGTAAAGAGGTATCCACCCTGAAAGAAACCCTGGCCTCGCAGCTGGAGCTGGCCGAGAAAAAGGTTGAAGAATTTGAGAAACTGCGCCTGCAGCAGATAGAAAAAATTGAAAGCATGGCCAGCATGTCGGCTGAAGAAGCAAAGGCCCAGCTTGTAGAGACCATGAAAGAGGAAGCCAAGAGCCAGGCCATGTCCTACATCAGTGAGGTCATGGACGAAGCCCGGCTCACGGCAGGCAAGGAAGCCAAACGGATCGTTGTGAACACCATCCAGCGTGTTGCAACGGAAACGGCCATAGAAAATGCGGTAACCGTATTCAATATAGAAAACGACGAGATAAAAGGACGCATCATTGGCCGCGAAGGAAGGAACATACGGGCCCTGGAAGCCGCCACAGGCGTAGAGATCGTTGTTGATGACACCCCAGAGGCCATCCTTCTGTCTGCCTTTGACCCGGTCCGGCGCGAAGTGGCCCGGCTGGCACTGCACCAGCTGGTGACCGACGGCCGCATCCACCCTGCACGCATTGAAGAAGTGGTCGCCAAAATCCAGAAACAGGTGGAAGAAGAAATCGTGGAAACAGGGAAGCGTACCTGCATTGACCTGGGGATCCACGGGCTTCACGCCGAGCTGGTCAGGCTGGTGGGCAAGATGAAATACCGTTCTTCATATGGCCAGAACCTGCTGCAGCACTCGCGTGAAGTGGCCAATTTCTGTTCCATCATTGCAGCTGAACTCGGCTTGAACGCCAAACTGGCCAAAAGGGCCGGATTGCTCCACGACATAGGCAAGGTATCCGATGACGATCCCGAGCTGCCCCATGCCATCCTGGGCATGCGTCTGGCCGAAAAATACAAAGAAAGACCCGAGGTGTGCAATGCCATAGGCGCCCACCACGAAGAGACAGAAATGGCCTCCATGATCGCACCACTGGTCCTGGTCGGGGATGCCATATCTGGCGCACGCCCGGGAGCACGCCGCGAAGTCATTGAATCCTATATAAAGAGGCTCAAAGGCATGGAAGACCTTGCCCTGTCATACCCGGGTGTTACCAAGACCTATGCCATACAGGCAGGAAGGGAATTGCGGGTTATCGTGGGTTCTGAAAAAGTGAGCGACCAGGAAGCAGAAAAACTCTCCCAGGATATCGCCCACAAGATACAGGACGAGATGGTTTACCCGGGACAAGTGAAAATCACAGTCATCAGGGAAACCCGGGCGGTCAATTTTGCCAAATAGCCTTTTCGCTTACCCGGAGGGGGCCCGTGTAGGGTTCTCCATCGGTACGGATAACGCATCGGAATGTTCCGGTGCGTTTTTTAATCACAGTATCACAGGGAATCCATGCATTCCTCCAGATAAAGACCTGGTATTCTCCTGCGGGCAGGTTCTCATGGCGGAAAATGGTCCTGTTACCCCTCAAGTTGCCTTGGAGTATATAGCGTCCGGGGATATTCCAGCCAAAGAAATCGGAAATTGCACGCAACAGGTATTCCCCGTTTTCCCTTAGTGAAGTAACGGTAACCCATGACCTGTCGGGATTTTCATTGTAGAAGGAATAAGGCATTTCGATGGTCATGGCCAGTGTTTTCCCCTTTGTCCTGTTCCATATCCACCCCTCGACATAACGGGGTGCCGGGGAGGAATAAAACATGTCTTCCATGAAAAAATAGGGATTATCGTCTGTTGTCAGATAGGCCAGGCGCATGGCTTTTTCATGGTATTCGGGGTAGGTGGATGCCGAAGTGGGCACGTAATAACTGATCTTGTCATCGGACTGGGCATGCATGTTAAGCACCAGGTCAAAGGGGCGCTCCCGCGTGAGAGAGTCCATCCTGGCGCGCAAGGCCTGAACCTCAACAGAAGTGATGGAATCGTGGTGGTCCCAGTTGATCTCCTGGTTGATCCCGCGCGCGTTGGAACGGGAATATCCCCCATATACCCCGTCGGGATTGGCAAAGGGCACCACGTAGAAGACAGACTGGCGGCGATACTGCCGGGCAACAGGCGAATCTTCCGTCAAGCGTCCCAGCAGCCCGTCCAGCTGCCAGTTTGCGGGAGATTCACTGGGGTGCACCCGGGCGTGGATCCATATCCTGTTTTTCCCTTCCTCAGGAACCCGGGGATCCGTTATGGTGAGCATCTGGATGGGCAGCCCCATCATGCTGGTCCCCAGGGTATCCATCACCACAAAGGAAGAAGACGTCCACTGTTTCAGGCGTTCCTGCAGCAGTTCCCGCCCGTAAGGAACAAAATAAGCAACATAGACCGTATCCCGGGAAAAGAACGAGGATACCTTTCGCAGGGAAGCCTGGTAATGTTCAAACCGCTGGAAATGTTTCCCGTCATAGGAAAAGACGGCCCGCATGGGATCTGTGTTTTGGAAATCCAGGTAGATGTGTTTTCCCCGGACCCCTTCCATCATAAAATAGAACCAGCGCGCGCTGGGCTGCAAATCAGGATTGGCCGGGTTGGCAGGATCCGGACGGGAGATGATCTCATAGGAAAGATGGAGCACCGAATCGGTCCTGGAAGGCCTGACCCAGACTGAATCAATCAGATTCACTATCCCTATGCTTCCCGAGTCAAAATTCGCCGAAAATTTAACAGGATGACCTTCCTGCAGCCCTGCTGCAAGACAAGTCAGTATAAAAAGCCATTTCATTGCTTTTATTTCTGGGTGTAATACTTGTAAAACAGGATGATGGATTCGATCCCTTTATGGAACTGGCTCAGGAGGTAGCTCTCGTTGGGCGAATGGATGGTATCCCGTTCCAGGCCGAATCCCATGAGCAGCGGCGGTGCTTCCAGGATCCCTTCCAGCTCGGCAAGCACGGGAATGCTGCCTCCCCCGCGGCTGGGAACAGGCTCGATCCCATATACCTGTCCAACCGCTTTTGCGGCGGCCTGGTACACGGGTGACGATATGGGGGCCAGAAAACCTTGTCCTCCGTGATGCTCGGTCACTTCTACCGAAACTCCTGCTGGTGCCAGGGATTTAAAATGTTCTGCAAACAAACCGGCGATCTTTTTGTGATCCTGGTTGGGTACCAGGCGCATGGAAATTTTGGCGCAGGCATAAGAGGGGATCACCGTCTTGGCCCCTTCTGCCGTATAACCGCCCCAAATCCCGTTCACATCCAGGCAGGGACGTATCCCGGTCCTCTCCAGTGTGGAATAGCCTTCTTCTCCGGTTATGTCCTTAATGCCTATTGATTTTTTGTAATGTTCGATATCAAACGGGGCCCGTGCCAGCATTGCCCGGTCCTGCGACGAGAGTTCCACTACATCGTCATAGAAGCCTTTGATGGTGATGCGGCCTTTATCGTCAATCAACCGGGCTATCATACCACAAAGCACGTTGATGGGATTCGCAATGGCCCCTCCGTAGTGTCCCGAGTGCAGATCCTTATCGGGCCCGGTAACTTTGACTTCCAGGTAGGCCAGACCGCGCATTCCCGTGTTGATGGAAGGCACTTTTTCACTGATCATGGTGGTGTCCGATACCAGGATCACATCACAAGCCAGCATCTGGCGATTCTGCCTGGCCCACTCCCCTAACGAAGGCGACCCGATTTCCTCTTCTCCTTCGATCAGGAATTTCACATTGCAGGGTAACTCTTTCCGGGAAACCAGGTATTCAAAGGCTTTGACATGCATAAAAGACTGTCCTTTGTCATCGTCGGCACCGCGTGCATAGATGGCCCCGTCCCTGATTTCCGGCTCAAACGGGGAGGATTTCCACAATTCAATGGGGTCGACCGGCTGCACATCGTAATGACCGTATACCAGGACGGTTGGTTTTTTGGGGTCAAAGATTTTTTCTGCATATATGACGGGGTGGCCCTGGGTGGGATAGATCCCGGCCCTGTCGGCTCCTGCTTCCATAAGGGATACCACATATTGCTGAGCGCATTGCTGCATGTGGTCTTTGTGTTCTTTCTGCGAACTGACCGAAGGGATTCGCAACAGGGCAAACAATTCTTCAAGAAAACGCGGGGAATTTTTAGTAATAAAATCTTTTATCTCGCTCATAATGTCTTGATTTATAGAATTTTTGTCAATTTTTCCACACGTTTTTTTGCATAAGGAAGGGTAATATGGAGGGTTTTCTTCCCGGCAGAAGGCGCATCGTACATGGCATCCACCATGATGGTCTCACAAATGGAGCGCAATCCCCGGGCACCCATTTTAAATTCAATGGCCGTATCTACTATGAAATCTAGAACCTGTTCATCAATAGACATTTTTATGCCATCCAGTGCAAAAAGATGTTTGTATTGTTTGATGAGCGCATTTTTCGGCTTTGTCAGAATATCCTTCAGAGCATCCCTGTCCAGCCTGTTCAGGTAGGTAACCACCGGCACGCGCCCCACGATTTCCGGGATCAGCCCGTAGGCGCGCAGGTCCTGCGGAGCCACATACCTTACCAGGTTATCCTTGTCTATATGCGCCTTTTTTTCTACCATTCCATACCCTACCACACTGGTGTTCAGGCGCTGGGCAATTTTGCGCTCTATCCCCTCGAAAGCTCCCCCGCATATGAACAGGATATTGTGCGTATTGACTGCGATCAAACGCTGTTCGGGGTGTTTGCGACCTCCCTGGGGAGGTACGTTCACCACTGTTCCTTCCAGCAATTTGAGCAAGGCCTGCTGAACCCCTTCCCCCGACACATCGCGGGTTATGGAGGGATTGTCACTCTTGCGGGCGATCTTGTCTATCTCGTCAATGAAGACTATCCCCTGCTCTGCCCTGGCCACATCGTAATCAGAGGCCTGCAACAACCGGGTCAGGATGCTTTCCACGTCTTCACCCACATAACCGGCCTCGGTAAGCACGGTGGCATCCACAATGGCAAAGGGAACGTTCAGCATCCGGGCAATAGTATTGGCCAGCAGCGTTTTCCCTGTTCCCGTGGGCCCAACCAGCAGGATATTGGATTTTTCAATGTCAACATCATTATCCTTTCCGGAACGGATGCGTTTGTAATGGTTGTAGACCGCCACCGAAAGAAACTTCTTGGCCTGGTCCTGGCCAATAACATACTCATCAAGAAAACTTCGTATCTCCTTGGGAGTCATTAATCTTCCGTTTGGCGCAGGGTCCTTGGCAGCAGGGGTTTCGGGTTTGTTCCCGTACATTTCGTCCAGTACCTGGGCAGCATCGTGAAGACAATCTTCACATATGGATGCCTGAATGCCCGTAATGAGGACACCCGTTTCTTTACTTGACTTGCCGCAAAAAGAACAATGGTCTGTGTCCAGGGGTTTTTTTTGCATTATTTTTTAGCTTTCCTGAGCACTTCATCAATAATTCCATAACTGACGGCATCGGCAGCACGCATCCAGAAATCCCTGTCGGCATCTTTTTGAATCTGCTCCAGTGTTTTGCCGGTATGTTCCGCAAGGATCTGATATAGTTGATTCTGAAGCTCCAGGATCTCTTTCACGGCAATGGCCATGTCGGCTGCCTGTCCTTCCACACCGCCCACCGGCTGGTGGATCATCACCCGGGCGTGAGGCAATGCCGAGCGTTTGCCTTTCTTTCCGGCTGCGAGCAAAACCGCGGCCATAGACGCTGCCTGACCCGTACATATGGTGGCAACTTCTGAATGCACCAGCTGCATGGTGTCGTAGATTCCCAATCCTGCGGTAACCGATCCTCCCGGTGAATTGATATATATCTGGACGTCTTTCCCGGGGTCTGTCGAATCCAGGAACAGCAGCTGGGCCTGGATAATATTGGCCACCTCGTCCAGGATGGGAACACCCAGGAACAGGATCCGGTCCATCATCAGACGGCTGAACACATCCATCTGGGCTACGTTCAACTGACGTTCCTCTATGATGTAGGGGGTTATGGATCCCTGCGGACTGCTGTACATAGACTGGTACCTGTGCAGGCTCATGCTGCTGATACCCTTATGTCTGATGGCGTATTTTTCAAATTCGGTCATGAGTTATTCATCTTTGATATCGACTGTAACGTTTTCGCGAATATACGAAATAACTTTGTTCTCCTCTGCCCTTTCATAGAGATTCCTGGCTTCCTTTTCATTGGCCAGCATGCTCTCTGCATATTTTATCAGGTGTTCGTCGGGGACGTTGTTCATCCCGTACATGGCAAACTGGTAGCGGGCCATGGCCACGGCACTCTGGATCATATCGTCTTTTTCAACCTTGAGCCCGGCCTCTTTCATGATGGCTTCCCTGACCAATTGCCAGCGGAAATCTTCCAGGAATGCAGGAAAATCCTTTTCTATCTGTTCCATGGTGAATTTCCCGTCATTGCCTTCGTATAACCAGCGTTTAAGCAGGTTCTCGGGAAGACGCAGGCCGGCTTTCTCTACCAGGGTATTTTTCACGTCCTGTCCAAAACGGTAATTGCTTTCATTCTGGTTGTTTCTTTCTATCTGTTCACGGACCTTTTCAAGGAAACTTTCACGTGTCGTCACATTGCCCGGGCCAAAGAGCTTGTCGTACAATTCCTGGTTTTCCTCTGCCGGCTTGAAACGCTTGATCTCTTTGACCACAAAGGTAAACACCGGGTCAGTGAAACGCTCCAGCTCCTCCGGCTTTACCTGCAATAGCATGGCCCTGTCTGCTTCTTTCGGAAAAAGAACAGAAATATCGGCTTCTGCCTCCTCTCCCACCGCTTTTCCGATAAAGGGCTTCTTATCCTTGAGTTTGGATATGGTTTTCAGGTTCAGGTACGAATCGTTGATAAGCTGTTCTCCCTGGCGGAGATCAACTTTCAGGAAATCTTCCTTTTCCACCTTGTCAACAACCGCCAGCGTTCCCTGCTGTTCCAGGATCGATTCAATCTGCCGGTCAACTTCCTTGTCTTCTATTGCTTTCTTTATCAGCGGGATATGCAGGTCTTTATTGATCGCAACATCAACACGCGGTGCCAGCATCAGATCAAATGAAAACGTAAAATTCACGTCTTTTTCCCAATCGGCTTTTGTCTGTTCTTCAGATGCCAGCGGTTCCCCGATGATCCGGATAGCTTCTTTCTCCATGTAATCGTTCAGCGCCCCGGACATGATGGTATTGACCTGTTCGAGCAATGTAGAGCGGTAATACATTTTATGCACAATGCCCATAGGGACCATTCCTTTTCTGAATCCTTTGATCTCCAGTTTTCTGCGGACGTCATTCAGGGCTTTTTTCACTTTCTCGCTGTAATCGCTCTCTTCAACCGACACGGTTACCTGCAGGGAAAGGTCATCAATTTCTTTCTTAGTGATATTCATATTATTAATCTTATAAGGGGCTGCAAAAGTAGGTATTAATCGTCAAAAAACCAATCATTTTCTTACCTTTGCCCCACTATATACACCACCCAATAATATCGGAATCTATGAGAGAAAAGATCGTTGCCGGAAACTGGAAAATGAATACCACCATAGGAGAAGGGAAAAAACTGATAGAAGACATCCTTTCGGGTATGGACCGGGTTCCTGCCGGCGTAACCCTGATAACAGCCACTCCCTTTACACATTTATGCCCGGCTGCACACCTGATAGGAGACCGCAGGAATCCGGCGCTGGCCGCCCAAAATTGTGCCAACAGGGAAAGCGGGGCATTCACCGGGGAAGTCTCGGCATCCATGCTTGCCTCGGTCTCTTGCCGTTATGTGATCCTGGGGCATTCAGAACGCAGGGAATATTATGGTGAAACCAATGAGATCCTGCTGGAAAAAATCAAACTGGCGCTGGCCCACTCGCTCAGGCCCATTTTCTGTGTGGGAGAAGTATTGCAGGAGCGCGAAACCAATATGCATTTCCAGGTAGTTTCCTCTCAATTGAGGGAAGTCTTGTGCCAGCTGGATCCGGAAGACTTCAAGAAAGTGATCGTAGCCTATGAACCCGTCTGGGCCATTGGTACCGGAAAAACGGCAACCTCTGAACAGGCACAGGAAATGCATGCCTTTATACGCGCATTCCTGGCCGGGACTTTCGGAGAACTTGCCCAATCAACGCCCATTTTATACGGGGGCAGTTGCAAGCCTTCCAATGCGGCAGAACTCTTCTCCCGGCCCGATGTGGATGGCGGCCTGATTGGAGGTGCTTCGCTCAAAGCAGACGACTTTCTGGCCATAGCCGGATCGTTTGCCTGATCTTATATGGAACATGTAGCTGTTACTATCACCATTGAACCTTATAGCCCGGAAACAGAGGAAATCCTGGTTGCCGAACTTGCCGGTATTGGCTATGAAGGTTTTTTGTCTGAAGACCATTGCATTACAGCCTATATCCCGGCAAACTCTTTCAAGGAATCCCACCTCAGGATCATCCTGGACACTTATGGAGTGACAAAGTATTCCAGGGATTATATCCCGGAGAAAAACTGGAATGCAGACTGGGAGCTCCGTTTCAATCCCGTGATCGTGGAGGCAGGAAAAGGCTGCAGCATACGCACCTCCGGGAACGGCTCCATGGTCCCCGTATGGCCCCCGGTGGCCTACAGGCTGGTGATCAAACCCGAACTTGCCTTTGGCACCGGGCACCACCCTACGACCTTTATGATGCTGGAGAGCCTGCTGCATATGGACCAACAGGTATTGATAAAAAACAGAAAGGTTCTGGACCTGGGGACCGGAACAGGGATCCTGGCCATCCTGGCATCAAAGATGGGAGCCGCCGTACCGGTCCATGCCCTGGACAATGACCGCCGCTGCGTGAACTCCTGCAGGGAAAATGCCCGCAGGAACCGCATAGCCCATAAAGTGAATGTCCTGCACGGAGATGCGTCCTTTATCCAATCAGGCAGGTATGGGTTGATCATGGCCAACATCCACCGCAATATCCTGGTAAGCGAAATGGATACCTTTTCCCGGGGGCTGGAACCCGGAGGGGGTGATTTGCTGCTGAGCGGCTTTTTTACGACCGATGTTCCGGCCTTACTGGATGCAGGGCAAAAGAACGGGCTGGTCCTGCAGGAACAAAAAGAAAAAGAGGGTTGGTCCCTGCTCCACCTGGTCAGATCATGATGATTAGAAAATTCTTTCGGTTTCTGTTGTGGCTGGGGGCCGGATTGTTTGCCCTGAGCATCCTGCTGGTGATCCTGTACCGGTTTGTACCCGTCCCTGTTACCCCGCTGATGATCATACGTTACGCAGAACAAAGAAAAGAGGACAAAAAGGCAACGATCTACCACCGCTGGGTCCCTCTGGAAAAGATCAGCAACAACCTGAAAAGGGCCGTCGTTGCCTCAGAAGACCAGCGTTTCTTTGAACACAGGGGATTTGACCTGGAACAGATCAAAAAGGCAAGGAAAGAAAACATGACCCGCCGCCGGCCAAGGGGAGCCAGCACCATTTCACAGCAAACGGCAAAAAACCTGTTTCTCTGGCCCCGCTCCTCGTGGTTCCGCAAAGGGCTGGAAGTCTATTTCACGTTCCTGGTTGAATTGCTGTGGAGCAAGGAGCGGATCCTGGAAGTTTACCTGAATTCCATCGAAATGGGAAAAGGAATTTACGGGGCCGAGGCTGTTGCACGCCTGCATTTCAACACAACCCCGCTCAAGCTTACCCGGGAGCAGGCCGCGCTGGTGGCTGCAACGCTTCCCAATCCGAGGCGATTCAGTTCAAAGAACCCCTCGGCTTATATCCTTCGCCGCAAGCAGGAAATCCTCAGGCAAATGGATTTCATTGCTTTTCCTGCTCATTTGAAATAAGGGGTGTTGTCCCCGGGGAAAAGGCCCGTTTCAGGTCCGAACCGCTGGGCTGCTGGAACACTTCCAGGTCAAAGAAAGATACAGCCGCCATCAAATGATCAAAAATATCCGACTGGATCTCTTCATATTCAGTCCAGACGGTCGTTGTGGTGAAACAGTATATTTCAATGGGAATTCCACGGTCTTCCATGGCCATCTGCCTTACCATCAAAGTCATGTCTTTTCTGATGGCTTTGTTGTCCTTCAGGTAATTCTCTATGTAATGACGGAATACCCCGATGTTGGTCATACGACGTCCGTTAACGAGCACCGAAGTGTCCACCTTCTTTTTCTTATTGTATTCGTCGATTTCCTTTTGCCGTGCAACCAGGTAATCTTTTAGCAGATAGAGCCTTGCATACCTGAGCTTGTCATCTTCATTGATATACTTGACCGAGGCGGCATTGATGTATATGGATCTTTTTATCCGCCTGCCTCCTGTCTCTTTCATTCCGCGCCAGTTCTTGAAACTGTCGGTGATGAAAAAATATGTAGGGATGGTGGTTATGGTCTTGTCCCAGTTCTGTACCTTGACCGTATTCAGGTTGATGGCAATGACATCCCCGTCGGCGTTGAATTTGGGCATTTCCACCCAATCCCCTATGCGGACCATATCGTTTGCCGAAATCTGCACACTGGCAACAAATCCCAGGATGGTATCCTTGAAGACCAGCATACCCAGGGCAGTCATGGCTCCCAGGGCGCTGAGCAGGTATACGGGGGACTTGTTGATAAGTATGGAAATGATCAGGATCCCCGCCGCTATGTATAAAATGATCTTGATCAGCTGAAAGTAGCTGGACACCGGTTTGTCCACAAAATTTTTGGACTTCCTGAGCACTTGCTCCATAATACGCAGGAAGGCGTTGATTGCAAAAAGTATGACAATGATCAGGTAGATGTCTGTGAGCTTGATCACAATGGGGAGGATCTTCTCAAAATCCCGGAACAGGATGGGTGCAATCACGCGTACAATGAGCACAGGGACAATATGTGCCAGGTTGGAAAACACCTTATTGTCCATCAACAGGTCATCCCACTTGGCCTGTGTACGCTTTACGTACCGGAACAACGGCCCTTTGATGATCAGCCGGGTGATACGGAAAAAGGCCCACGAAAGGAGCCCCAGCACCAGCAGCAGAAGAAGCAGCCTCAGGATAGGTGCCGCACTTTCCGATACCCCCAGATTCATGATTATTTTCTCCACCCATTTATCCAGACTTTCCATAATTTTACCCGTTTATATTCGTTGAATTTACTAATTTCTTTGGGCCGGCATGTAGAACAAACCCCGTTCCTGTCTTTCTGTGCGGATAGAGCCCGTTGCTTCCAGAGTACGCAGGTGTTTGTTGATCTCGTTCACATGCAGGCCCGTTATGCGTGCAATATCATCCAGGGTGCAGGGTCTGCGATTGATGGTCTCCAGAATGGCATTTTGCACATCTTCCCGGTATGCCGTCGTACTTTTTCCTGAAGAGGAAGCGATGATCTCTACACCGGGAATATTCCAATATTCTCTTATATCCTCCAACTCCTGCCGCGTGGCGCTCCTGATCCCTTCTTCCGTGCCCGGCCTGTCCAGGGTATTGAGCTGAATGGAATCCGGATTGATTCTGAGAATGGCTTCCTTCAGGGCATCCAATTCGGCTTTATGGTCATTGATGCCGGGAAGGATGAATATTTCCAGCCATATCCTACCCTTGAATTCCTTCCTGAAATCTGCCAGGCCCCCAATATAGCTTTGCATATCCAGTGATTCTGCAGGACGGTTGATCTTCCTGAAAACCTCTTCCGTTGCAGCATCCAGTGACGGAAGCACCAGGTCGGCACCAAGCAGGGATTTCCTTACCCCGGGATCACTCAATAAAGTCCCGTTGGTAAGAACAGCTACAGGCAGAACTGGTTTTTCGGCTTTCAAGTATGAAATAATGCTTCCCAGGGCTGTATTGAGAGTGGGCTCGCCGTACCCGGAAAAGGTTATGATATCGGGATCCGGATGGCTGGCAAAAAAAACCTTCAATTCCCCTATGATCTCCCGCTCCGGGACATATTCCTTTCTTTGCGTGGTAAGCAATGTGGTACGGCCTACCTCACAATAAACACAATTGAGCGAACAGACTTTCTTTGGCACCATATCCACTCCCAGCGACATGCCCAGCCGTCGCGATGGTACCGGTCCAAAAAGGTGTTTATACATCATCATTTATTTCTTTCCAATTCCACCATTTCAATTTCTCGGGGTCGTGGTTGCTGGTGCCCGCATAATATACGGCACAACGAAAAACATAAAGCACACAGGGATCCAGCCTGGCATTCCTGATCTCACACAACCGGTCGTACAACTGCTGCGGATTTTTATCAGTCAGGTCCGCCACAGTTTCAATGCCCAGCACCCGCAAATCCTCTGCCATACTTGTCCCTATGCCGGGAATAGTCAGCAACGGATCCCGAGAGGCCTGCAAACGGTCGTTCTGCATGACCATTTCCCCGTTTTCCAGCCAATCCGTTTCATGCTCCCGGTCAATAAGTACCGGCATCCTTTTTTTTGAATTGTGGATGCGGGACATCAGCTCATTGGCCTCTGTGGTAATCACTGTATAGGTGTCCAGGACTTCTCCTGTATCCCTGTCCGTCCACGTGTTCCACAATCCTGCCAGGCCGAAGGTTTCTCCCCCGGGAAGTGTCAGCGTGTATTTCTGTTTCTTGTTCCCTTTGGGGTCAAGCCACTGCCATTCGTAAAAAGCGCTGGCCGGCACCAGGCACCGGCGGTTGACCGAATCCCTGAAGGAAGGCTTGGAACGCAACGTTTCCAGGCGTGCGTTCAATGTGTATTTTTTGATTTCCGTGTCCTGTGCCCAGGGAGGTATCAATCCCCACTGCATCATTTCTATGGTTCCCGCATCCCGGTTGGCTATGACCGGGGTCCTGGGATGGGAAAACCCGGAAAATTTTCCGGGTTTATATTCTGCTCCTTCCCGGAACATGGCGTTAAACCTGTTCTCCAGCTGTGTATAAGTCAGAGAAAGTTCCGTCTGAAAGCACATGAGTTCATGTCAGGATCACATCCTGGCCTTTTTCCACTCTTCCTTCATCCGGTTCAGATCGGCGAGCCAGGATTCGATGTCATCTTCGTGTTCCAGCTCGTCGTTCAGGATCTGTACAGCCATCTGGTAGGTGGCGTGGTCTTTTCCGTTGGTGTAGTCGGCAATCTCCTGGTATCTTTTAATGGCACACCTTTCACCGGCCAGGTTTTGTTCCAGGATTTTTTCAACGTAAGGATCCGAAGGTTCCTCGTAGGCACAGCGTGCATGTTTTGCCCAGTCTTTGGGATTGATGACGGGAGTGCCTCCCAGTTGTATGATGCGGTCTACCACCAGGACAGCGTGGCCAAGTTCTTCATTGGCATGAACAAGCAACTCTGCTTCCACCTCCAGGCGCATGGGTCCCTCCATAAGTCTTGCCCCGATCCAGTACTGGTAATAAGCCAGCCATTCTTCTGCCAGGGCCCCGTTTAACATCCCTATCAATTTGTTAACATCGTGAACAGATACACTAATTGCTTCTTTTCCCATAAATTTTGTAATTTTAGTTATAGTTTATAATTTTCAAATTTACGAAAAATTTGCAAGAAAACATCATGGGACACCTGAACCGGAATCTTACCAGCGGCCGTATAGGCAAACAACTCGTATCGCTAACATGGCCAATGCTTTTCGGGATGATGGGGATGGTGATCTTCAACCTAACCGATACATTTTTCCTGGGCCGGCTTGGGGTGAAGCCGTTGGCTGCCATCAGTTTCACTTTTCCGGTGATCATGTTCCTGAACGGAATAGGACAAGGGATCGGGATCGGGACCAGTTCCCTGGTGTCTCGCCATGTGATCATCGCTCACCGGGATGAGATCAGGACCATGGCCAGCAGCGCGCTCCTGCTGGGATTGCTGGTGGTCATTGTTTTTGTTTTGTCCGGCATGCTTACCATCAGACCTTTGTTCTCCCTTCTGGGAGCATCGGGTGAAATCCTGGAGTACGTGCACGACTACATGTCCATCTGGTACCTGGGAGTTCCGTTCGTGGTCCTGCCCATGGTGGGGAACAACATAGTCCGGGCAACAGGGGATACCTTCACCCCCGGCATGATCATGCTCACCTCTGCTGTCATCAACGCGGTCCTGGACCCGCTGCTGATATTCGGGATAGGCCCGTTCCCGGAAATGGGGATGAAAGGCGCTGCCCTGGCCACGGTCATTGCAAGGAGTGTGAGCATGGTGATCATATTGACCATCCTTTACAAAAGGGAAAAGATCATCACCTTTCGTCCCGGCTCTTTCATGAAAATTGCCGGGGTGTGGAAAAAGGTGTTATACATTGCCGGCCCGGCTACCCTTGGACTGCTCATCACCCCGCTGTCGCTGGCCGTGATCACCAGGATCGTGGCCTCATACGGCAAAGAGGCCGTGGCTGCCTTTGGCGTGGCCTCCCGGGTCGAGATGTTTGCCCTGATGGTCATTTCCTCACTGGGCTCGGTCCTGATCATTTTCATAGGACAGAACTACAGCCGCCATCAGTTCCCCAGGATATTCCGGGCGCTGGACCATGCCTTTCGGTTTTCGCTCCTGTGGGGAGGCGCCGTTTACCTGCTCCTGCTGTTCTTTGGGAATACCATTTCTTCTGTTTTCACTAACGATCCGCAAGTCATTGCCATTGCCAGGCAATACTTCTACATCATGGGCGCCGGCTACGGATTCCAGGGGCTGGTCATGCTGAGCACCTCTTCCTATAACGGGCTCAACAAGCCCTATCCCGCCGTGTTATTCATAACGGTACGGACCCTGGGACTGTTTGTGCCTCTCGCCTGGGCCGGCTCTGCCCTGCTGGGACTGCAAGGTGTCATGTGGGCCGGATTGATTGCCAACATCTTCACGGGCATAGCCGCCTATACAAACTTACGAAAGGTTGTAGGCAAGCTGCGGGATGCTGCCACCTCCTAGCGCCGCTTCCCTACTATCGCGCTGGTGACGATCAGTTGCAGGGTGTGGTATATCATCAGGGGCAGGAGGAGGACTGCGGTGGCGGTGAAACCGGGAAAGAGCACGCGGGACATTGCGGTGCCGTGGACCAGAGACTTCTGGGAACCGCAAAACACCGTGGTGGTTGTATCGGGTTTGTTGAATTTCAGAATTTTGGCTATGAGCGCTGTCAGTCCGTAAACCACGAAAAACAAGGCCAGCATGGCAGCACAAAGCAGCAGGATGTGCCAGAGGGAATATCCACTAAACATCTTTTTAAAAAACGACTCGGCAAAAGAAACATAAACAATGAGCAGGATAACACCCTGGTCAAAAAACCTGAAAGTGCGCGGATGCCTGACAGTCAGTATGCCGAATTTTTTGTGCAGCATCATCCCCACAAACACCGGTAGTACCACCTGGAGGGAAAGCTGCAAAATGGCCTTTGTCGGGGTAAAGGCGCCTTTATAGCCAACAAGAAGGATACCCATCCACAAAGGGGTCAGGAAAATCCCCAGCAGGCTGGATATGGATGTGTTGAATATGGCTGCCGGCACATTCCCACGGCCCATGGATACCAGGACCACAGAAGAAGAAATGGTGGTGGGCAAGGCAGCCAGGAAAAAGGTTCCCGACCACAAGGGCGCATCCCAGGTTCCCCCGGCCAATGTTTTTACCAGTAAAACCAGTGCAGGGAACAGTATGAAAGTCACCGACTGTACAACAAGGTGCAGGCGCCAGTTTGTCAGGCCTGTCCTTAGCTGCGCCGGGTTGAGCCTCAGCCCGTAGAAAAAGAAGATCAAGGCTATCCCGACACAGGTAATGTCCTGCAAATCAACCATGCCTCGGTACACACCGGGTCCGGGCCAAAGGTAAGCCACCACAATGGCAGTAATCAACGCCAGAACAAACCCGTCCAGCCCGTACCTTGCGAAACGCTGCCGCAGCCGTGCGAATACATGCCCGGACTCCTTTGATAGCAAAGGCACATCTTTGTTCAACTGATGCTTTGGCATAACCGGGCGGGATTTACTCAACAGCAGTTGTATCTGGCTGGAAGACACCGGCCTGCATAAGTTTGTCCACGAGTTTCTGCGCGTCTGACAGGGCACGGGTTTCATCAATCCCATAGTTTTCTGACAACCGGTGCGCCCACTCCTGCACGGTAAATTCCTTGCCCATACTTTCTTCAATGAGAAACGCAGCGGATTGGTTCAGGGAAATTATCCGCGTATAATCCAGGTTGTTGCCGTCGTTGTACACCAGGATCTTATCATCCCCTATTTGCTTGATTCTTATGTTCTCTTTTATTTTCATCGCAATCGCTGTTTGTTCTCCGGGATAAAGACCGCAGCCTTCGGAACGCACCCAGGCAAATCCGTCGCAACAAAGGGGAAGACGGCCATCCGTATTGCGCGAACTTCCATTGGCAACTGTTTTTCCCTATCTTTTTATCCTTCCTGAAGATCCCCGTCACTTGTGCAAAGACATTGTCCACGGTGCAGGTTTCCCTTGCCGAGGTGTTCCCGTCACCCCGGATGAAGACCACCCCGGCCTTCACCTTTTCAATCCTGTGAACAAGATACCTTCCGTCTTCCGATCTTGCCAGAACGATATTTCCTTTCCGCAGGGTCCTTTTGTCCAGCGGACTCAGCTCAATTTCGTCCGTTTCCGGACGTATCAGGGGCAACATGCTGTTGCCCTTTACCCGTATCCTGACGCTGTTACCTGCCCTGATCTCTTCCCTGATATGCGGGAATAAAATTTCGTTGGGTATGATCAGCTGTCCCATCTCACTGGCAATAATCCCCTGGTTAACAACACCGCTTCATAATCGGGACGGCAATCGAGCCGGTATACCGGGATGCGTTCAATAACACGGGTCACAACGTCCAGCACCTTGTCTTTGTTTTCGCGGTCTGAACGGAGCAGGGCTGCCGATTTGTATAACGACGTCAATCCTTCCAGAGTTGTCATCCTGCCCAGGTTATTGTCCGGGCCCTGGTGCAAATGCACCAGGGCGGCAACATCTGCCCAATCGTTCCTGTAACAGGGGGTGGAACCGCTCCAGGGTGCCCCGTAAACCCTGACCGTGCCGTCTTCAAAAATCCGCAGTACGGGTTCGTCGTCATTGAGCAGTGTACAGCCCGGAATGTGCTGCAGCCACAGGCGGCTGTGCGTGCTTTTTCCCGTCCCGCTTTTGCCCAGGAACACCAGTGCCTTTCCGTTCATTTCTATGACAGATGCGTGCACTTTTATGGTTTGATAATGCACCGCCGTCAGGCCAAAGGCCATTCTCAGGAAACTGTTTATGAACGGGGCTTCACTCCTGGTAAGGAAGGTGACATCGGATATTATCTCCTGAAAGCCGGGCGAGGCAAAGAGCCGGAACTCACGACTTTCGTGTTTCATGGAAACCGTCAAACCCTGCTCTGTGTGATACAAATAATAAGTCACTGCATCCCTTTGGACTACGTCATAGCAGGGAACATCGGGAATATCCACCCGGCGGTTGCCTTGCAAACAAAACAACAGTTCACTGTCCGTGCTGTTTTCTACCGTAAACAAAGCATAACTGGAGAGGATACCCCTGGTCACCGCCATGTCCGGAGTCTGAATTCCAAACACATGATCAGCCACACTGTACGTAAGCATCCCATCCATAATACAAAGATAGGATTTGTTTAATTTCTCAACTCATAGATAAAATTACCTGAACAATCCCCTACAATGATACAAGCCTAACGTCTCCTCGTCTTCTAATCCTGTATACATCTTACAGACATATATGGGTAATTATCCAAGGCTGCCGGTAGAATTCCGGTCTCGGCTAAAAATTTCCCTAACCACGCATAGTAAGCGTAATCCCTTTTATCATTATTCAAGTTGTATTTTCTTACCGATGTCCAAAACAGTGCGTTTCCTCCTTTCCCGGTAAAAAACCAGTATTGCTTCATTCCACCGGGTAATCCTGTGAATCCACTACTATTATCAGCTCCTACATTTCCCACATTTTTTTTAGGATCCTCGGATTCATAGTTCCATATCTCTGTTCCACTAACTTTTAATTTACCACCTGCTATGTTTTCACCTCCCAAAAAATCAAATAAAACTCTCCATTCACCAGGGCTTGGTATATGCCAGCCTTCCGGGCAAATATTTCCTGTTTCTAAAGCCTCCCAATTGTATAGTGCGCCATACAAGTTTCCATTTACCTTGTCATTATCATACCAACAATAAGCTCCTTCTGTAGGATATGAATTTGACTCATCGTTTAATAGAAGAGATACTCCATTGTTCAATCTGGTCACTTTTAAATTTTCTTTTAACCAGCATTGTGAACCAATTTGGACAGTATTATAATAATTGCCATCAATGTCTCTGATCAATCGGTTCCCGTCAATATACTTTTCTTCTGATATTTTTTGTCCGTCTTTACTCCATACAGTCCACGATCCATCTTTTTTGCCATTTTTTAATATGCCTGATACTTTTTCTCCTCCTATGTAGTAAATATCTTGTATGTTTTCATAATAATCACCGTCCTTTAATATTCTCTTCAGAAAAATCCTTTCCTTATTTAGTTGCCCGCCGGAATATGACCTTTCTCGTTCTATCTGTCCAGTCTCGGAATATAAGTTATAAGTGCCATCAACAATTATATTCATTGAATACATTATGGAATCCTTCATAGAACCATTGCTGTACCACTCTTTTGATATGCCATGCTTATTTCCCTGTTGATATTCAGCCTCTTGCCGGATCACTCCATTCTCATACCACAAAGACTCTTTCCCCTCTTTTTTGTCAGCAACATAAGACGTTTCAGATCTCTTGTACCCATTTGCATACCATTCAGTTATCAATCCGTCTTTCATGCCGTTTATATACGTGGCCTCAATCTCTTTTTTACCATCTTCGTACCAACAAGACTCTTTTCCATTCATTTTATCTTCAGAATAGAATATTTCAGATTTCAAGTTCCCATTCTCATACCATTCATAATGAGCTCCTTCTTTTTTCCCTTCCTGGAACAGACCTTCATATTTTTTTATATCTGCACTGTAACGTTCAATAAACAAACTGTTTTTTTCCCCCTCCTTAAATTGTCCGATAGTTACAAGTTTATTGTTGATTAATAATGTATCCAGTAAAATGCCCGTGAATAGTTGCCCGTCTTTATAAGCCAATCCACGGCTGAAATGTAAGTCATTATATCTGGCCAAAGGCAGATCTTCCTGTGCCTTACATGGGATAAATAATAATACAATTACTAAATACAAAAATATCTTTTTCATGATGATAATAAATTATTAAAGCTTTCGTATTGATTTTTTCTTCAATTTATCTTCAATTTTCCTGACGCTTCTTTGTATTGATAAAAATGCCAGTATGGTTGCTATCAGAACAATCAATAAGACGCCACTACCCACAACAATAAGAGTACGATATCTGTAATTTGCCTTTAATTCCTTTCTTTCATTATATTTCCTTTGTGCCCTATAGAGACGTTCCGTATACCTTTCTTCAATCTGATTTACACTATATTCATAATCCTGTTCAATTTGTTTGATTTTTTGATTTCTATCTTTGTTTTTAATTGTATATACCCTGTAAAAACGATTAAGCATTGTATTTTGTTCATTTTCTTTGATATTTGATAACAATGTCAAAAACATATCAGTAGCTTCTTTCTGTTTTGTGAAATCTTGATCAAAAAAAGATGAGTAACTATTTCTAATAGTTGTCAGGACAGAAACTCGTTGATTAGGACTAACTTTAGAAAGAATTGATGATGTATAATCAATCAATTCATTACCTGGCGATTCATTTCTTCTTAAAAAGATTAAAGTGTTGTTAATATGACTCAAATCAACGTTATGTGGTAAAGTCAGCAGTAATTTTGATAGCGACATACAATTCTGATATGTGCTATTTATGTTTTTTGTGTTATTATAGATTACGATATCAAAAAGTTGAGCACGCACTCCTGCAGGTCTATTCTTGATTACATTAGTATATCCATCTAGCAAATGTTTCTTTTGAATATAGGTATCAGCATTTGTTTTTTTATAGCTAGATTCTAATCTTGAAAGAATACTTGGTGTACTTACTACCCAAGACCTATATTTTTCTTTTTGATAAAAATCCCAGTACTCTTGACCATAGGGATAAGACCAATAACCAGATCCCTTCCAGTCACTTTCTCTAAAAAGTATCTTAAAGATGTTTAAGGATATGTTATAGTTAGCAAGTCCTGTGGTATCGATGATTGGTTCTTCTTTAACACTTTCGGGTTCTGCCGTGATTTCTTTTTGAGGAGCTACGGGTGTTGCTTTTTGCATAGACAAATCAGAAAGAGTCACTGCGACAGGCGCAGGATACTCAGCTTTAACCGGATAAGGGTCTTTTTTCACCCTTTCTTTAAAAGTAGGAGATATAGTCCATAAGAAACCTACAATCCCCGCAACTACTGCGATTGAAGCCAGCATGATTATCGAATGCCATACAATCAGAGATATGTTGAAGACATATTTATCTTCAACTTTAGTGAAATAATTATTCTTTTTCATCTTACACTGGTATAATATAAAATTGACCTCAAAAAATTCGATAACAGTTTATAAAATTAGACCTAAGGATATACCAAGATAACCATCATCCAGGTCCATATATCTAGGTCTGTATCCTAATAATTCATAACTTAATGCCATATGTATACCGAATTTACTTCCAAGTTTGAAGCTGATTCCTAAAGATGGGCTTAGATATAATCCTCCCTCATAATTGGGATAGAATGTGTAACCGCAACCTAAAGCAACAAAAGGAGATACCCGACGAGGAACAAATCTGGTTCTTATGTCAAGAAACACAGGAATATATGGACGGAAACGGCTACCCACATCATATCTGATACCTGCGCCTAACCCTAACGACAACCTTTTAAATCGGATTCCATTTATCATTTGAGCTTTCAGAAGACCGTTATCTAAGCCGTGAGCTGTCGCAATATATCCGATTTCTATGATCCCCTGATATCCTCTGGGGAAATTCTTCTCTATTGTTTGTTCTGAAGTATCAGGCTCATCGTGGTCTACAACCACTTCTTTAGCGATTTCAATAATTTCATCACTATTAAACAGTAAAATATTACGTTCATCGAGCTGGATTTTTAAATACTTCCCTACTTCCTGTTCTATGATCTTACCCCTCAGAACATTACCGTTTTTTAGATAAACTACATCTATAAAATTAGATTGAGCTAATGCATAGATAGAAAAAGTCATTAGCAATAAACACAACAATATTTTTTTCATTTATAAAAGTTATTATGAATCTCTTGTATAAAAAAACAGATAAACAGTCAATTTAATTAATTCCTCACACACCTTACAGAAAGCCCATATTCTTTTAAAAATTGGCTCCTGTTTACTTCACTATAATTGTTTGATAAGTAGCGCTGCCAGACAGGCTCATCTGGATGGCTGTATTGAGTTGAACTCCACCAATGGCCAACATAGATTTTACCTCCGAAGCTTCCATCGAAGTAACGAAAACCACCTGGAAGGGCCGTGAAACCGCTTGAATTCGTAGCTCCTGTGTTTGGCGATACCCAGTATTCTGTTCCCGGATGTTTCAGTTTTCCACCTACGTCTGCGCCCCGAAGGCCAGTTTTGTCTGCATCGGCTTGTGACATCCCAAGATACATCTCCAATTGTTGCCATTCTGCATCACTGGGAAGATGCCAGCCCGGAGGGCATGCTCCTTGTACGCCGCTCGGGATGGTATTGCTGGTTGCGGCTCCATTCATGGCTGCAGTCCAATTGTACAATACACCATAGGTTTTGTAATTGGCTGTGGCTTTGGCTTCGCTTACACTTGTCCCATTGTAATCGTATACATAATAGCATGCTGTTGTTCGTGAATCTGTGCCCGGGCCAACAACCGATGGCAGGTATTTCAGGTTCTCAGCAAACCATTCCTTGCCTCCTATGGTTATTGTTTTATATACGCTGCCATCCCGTGAATCGGTTAATGAACCATATGCTATGTCTGAGTCACTTAACGTAGTAAATGCTTTTGGATCGCCATAATCAGTTCCTTCGGCATTTGTGGCAAAGGCTCTTATGTAGTATGTTGTATTAGGAGAAAGACCGGTCACATTGCTTGTAAAAGTTTGTAAATAATTACCGTTTGCTTCAGTGATTTTTGAATCTTCTACAGTCGGATTCTGTGATTTACTCCAGCATACCCCACATTTTGTTAATTTCTCTTCTATATCAATAGCCCAAACGACATCTCCAGAACAAGTCACTGTTGTTGATGTAATATTGCTGACATCACCAGTAGTTACATCTGGTATTTGGTTTTTCAGGTATCTTTTTACTATCAAATACATATTATAATTACTTGCATTAACTAATGCATTCTCGTGTTCAAACGTTCTCATTTTTAGGTGAGGTACAGGTATAGGTAAAACTTGGATATGAGAATTGAATTCAGCACCGTTAACACCATTTGCGCTATTGACTGTAACAACTCCATCACTAGGAGTATTATAAATAGCATCAAAAGAACCATTATCTTTACAAGCTATTGTATAATATGGTATAGGAGGTTTATCCAATTTCTTCATCTCCATAATAAACTGGGATTCTGGGTTTAGATCTTTAGCACTAAGTGTATTAATATAAAACGAAACATAATGATCCGTGCTATTGCTTTCATTTCCAAACAAGTATCTAAACCCGTTGGCCACGTCTACTAAAAAGCTAAGTATACTACGAAATTTTTCAGCCGGTGAACCAAGGTGTGGACTTCCAAGAGTAATTAGCTTATCCACAATACCTTTCCCTCCAGATATTTCTATCATTGATCGCGATACTAGGCCACCCATACTGTGTGCAACAATATGGATGGTCGGATTTGCTCCTTTTCTATAATCATTAAGTAAACTCATCAACTCCGCACCTCGAATACGAATACTCTGTTTTGAATGATATCCATAGGTCCAAATATTTGTATAATTAAGCATATTTGGCTCTTGATAAATTTTTTTAATATACTCCTCCCAACCAGATGGATCGCCTATTAAACCATGGACAAAAAGCAGAATTCTTGATGATGATGTTATATCTTTGGGTTCATTGTATTTCACTTCACCAGAAACGACAGAAACTTCTTTTATACCTAGAAATCGCTCATCTATATGGACTTTATCATTTATCAATCTTACAATTAACCCTTTTAACTCTTTATTACCTGATTTGGTTGATATGTCTTCCCAATTAATTGTATCGATCACAACAACCACTTTACCATCAACTATTTCATATGCAAAAGGGAAATTGGAAATTCCATTAAAGAGCAAAAAAACACTATTATATACTGTTAAACTATCTGTAGGTAGAGGAAATGACAACTTAAGAGGAGTTAACAATGTATCAACTGGCAACTTGATTGTGAAAGGCTCTCCAACCACTGTTAACTCTGGATTGGGAACAGTTGAAGGTTCTTCACCTGTTTTACCGAGAAATACTTCTCCGTCATTTTCGAAAGCACCTGCCGGAATCTCTAGCGTTATTCCACTTTCAGTAACCACTACACCACCTTGATCTGCTATGATATCTTCTTCTACATAATTTTGTATTGCATCCGGACTACACCCCCATATCGCAGTAAAAATTATCGCAATATATAGATATTGAATTGTCTTTTTCATTATTGTAGGTTTTTATTAGAATCTGTTTTTATATTTAAACGAACTGTATACTATGCTAAAAATTGGCACTCCATTCCCGACTCTGTGGAAAAAAGCATAAGAGCAACATTGTTTTTTTATTATACAAAAAGAAAAAACTGCAGATAACAAAGAAAAATCGGATTTGTATCGCCTGATAATTCCTGGTATCATTACAGTTATGATTTTGAACTAGGAAAAATGTAACCTGATGTTACATAGTTTATAAATATACCTAAAAACACCCTCTTTATCCATCATAACTTTGAATTCGGTCGGTTTGGATTTGATTCCGGTCTGTTTGAGTTTGAATTCGGTAAAAACCAGGACTTTTAATTTTAGGGTGGTTGCTACAACCAAGAAGAAACGGGGAGCCTTTGCGTATCTAAAAACTCCCCGTTTCTTTGTTGTAGAAGCGACTGTACTCAGAGTGCCGCGTACTTTTTATGTATTATACTGTATAACAATTTGTTAATAAAAGAGCTCCCCGGGAGAGCTCTTTTGTTATATCACTAATAATCAGCCTGATAAATCAATAGTGCGCGGTACACTAATCCCTCACACAGCGCACCGAGTAACCAACCGCGATGCCGTAGTTGTCGGAGCTGCCGTTGTGAACATTGGCATTGTCCGAGCTCAGGACCCGGTACCAGGAAAAACCGGCGTATTCACTTGCCGTAGAACTCCACCAGTAACCGTAGTTGGCGCTGATAGCAGGGTCATTCATGGGGCTGAATGTTCCTGAATAATTGCGGCACCCACCCGGAAGCGCTGTAAAACCGCTTAAGTTGGTTGCACCTGTGTTAGGTTCTTTCCAATGGTCAAGACCTGCCTCTTTCATTTTTCCACCGGCAACACTTAAGCCCCCCAGGTAATCTGTTAATTGTGTCCATTCCGCATGGCTGGGCAGATGCCAGCCTGCGGGGCATATGGCCTGTACTCCGCTGGGATTGGCGTTGCTGCTGCTTGCTCCTGCCATGGCGGCCGCCCAGTTATATAAGACTCCGTAAGTATTGTAATTAGCGGTTGCTTTTGCGGCATTTACATCTGTACCGTTGTAACCGTGAACATAATAGTATGGTGTGGTGATGGATCCCCTTTCCGGGCCCGCAACGGCGGGCAGATAAGCCAGGTTTTCTGCCATCCATACCTGCTCACCTATAGTAACCATTTTGTAAACTTTACCATCACGGGCATCGGTAAACGTAACACCCAATTCACCCTGGTTTGTTTTGAATGACCTTTGCTCTCCGTACGACGTTCCCACTGAATTGGTTGCATAAGCACGTACATAGTAGGTTGTATTGGAAGTCAGGCCGGTCATATGGCCGGTAAAGGTTCCTGTTCCGCCACCGTCTGTTGTTTTAGCATCTGCAATGGTTGGATTCTGCGTAGTGTTCCAGCATAAGCCTCGGGCTGTCACCGGTGCACCTCCATCTGAAGTTACATTGCACGGACAGCTTGCTGTTGTGGTTGTGATTTCTGTTACCTGGCCTGTTGAAATCTCAGGCGCATTGTTCTCGGAAGATGGATTTTCCTGCGGGCCACAGGAAAAAAGGAGAAAGCCCGCGAGCATAAGGGTAATGGATTTTTTCATGAGTACTGTTTATGTGAAAATGGAAAATTTGAATGTATTACAAATATATACAATCACATCAGAACCCGGAATATTACCTGACTTTTTTATAACTGAGTACTATAAAATTGTCAAAAAATCGTATAATGTCCGGATTTTCTGACAGATTGCTTTGTTTTTGTGAAAACATTCCCTATTTTTATGAAACTTTTCGATTTTGGCACCAATGATCAGCTATAACGTAGCATCTTCTACCGGCAGAAAAAATATCTGCCTACTCTTTTAGTGAGCCTTCTTTTCTGAGGGCTTTTTTTTTGTTCCACAGACCTTTAACCATATATAAACTATCTGGAAATGTTAAAACGGACTTTCATGCTTTTGTGCATTCTGTCCCTGTCAATGGTACAGCTATTTGCACAAATGAGGGTTACCGGAAAGGTAACCGATGCAGCCGATGGCTCAGCGATCCCATACGCTACTGTGGTGATCAAAGGAACTGCCACCAGTGTTCCCGCCGATGCCAACGGTCTTTATGTACTTAACAATGTTCCTGAAAACGGGACATTGGTTTTCTCCAGCATCGGCTATGAAACACAGGAGATCCCTGTAAATGGACGAGCCGAGTTGAACGCAGCGCTCATCCAGCAGGCTGTGGGCCTGGAACAGATCATGGTGGTTGCCTATGGCACCACTACCAAGGGGTCCTATTCCGGCTCTGCCACCCAGCTAAGGCAGGAGAGCTTCAAGGATGTGCCTGTGCTTACCTTTGAACAAGCCATCGTGGGCGCTGTTCCGGGGGTGCAGATCTCCCAGAAATCGGGACAACCGGGTTCCATGCCCGAAATCCGCATCCGCGGTTTTGGCTCCTTCAATGCAGGAAACGAACCCTTGTATGTTATTGATGGTGTGCCTGCCACCAGTGGAGACTGGAGCTCGGGAAACATCTACACGAGTTCCATGAACTTCTTGAATCCCGGGGACATTGAATCTGTCACCGTGCTCAAGGATGCCGCCGCATCTTCCCTATACGGGTCCAGGGCCTCCAACGGTGTTGTAATCATCACTACCAAAAAGGGAAAAGCCGGCAGACCGGTCACAACCTTCAAGGGCAATGTGGGAATATCGTATTTTGCCGTTGATAATTATCCCCTGGTGTCTGAAGAAGAAGGAGAAGTCCTCACCAGGGAAGCCTGGCGCAACTACGGGACAGACAATCCTGCACAATGGCAGAAATACGGTTCCCTGGACAACTATGTGGATGTCATGACTGAAAAGTATTATCCCTCTCGTAAAAGCAACCTGATCTACGAAAACTGGGAAGACCAGCTTTTCCGCACGGCTGTGTTGCAGAACTACGAAGTGTCCATATCCGGGGGGAATGAGAACTCCAAGGTCTTTGCTTCTGTTGCCTACACAGATGAAAACGGTATCAACCGCATCCAATACATGAAACGTTTCACAGCCAATGTGAATGCAGAACATAAGATGTCAAAATTCCTAAGAGTGGGCGGTTCTATCCAGTTCTCGGACCAAAAGCAGAGCGGCCACCAGGACGGACAGGCAAAAGACAACGTATTTTACCTGTGGAAGGTGCACCTGACCCCGCGCTGGCCTTTCAAATACGATGACGGCTCCTACTGGTTGGAATTCTACGATGGCGGTACCCGGGTGAATCCCGTGCCGCAATTTGACCTGCAGATCAACGATGCCAACCAGATGAGGATCATGCTCAAGGGATGGGCAGAGCTCAACATTACCGAAAACCTCAAGATCAAGACCCTTCTGAGCAAGGACTACCTCAAGATGCACGACCGGTTTGCCTGGCTCTACGGCCACATTAACTTCACGGCCTACGGCCAGGGATATGCCTCGGACCGTCACCGTTTCATTGACCGGGTGGTAAGCAGCACCATCGCGAACTACAATAAATCATTGGGAAAACACAACATCGCCCTGATGGCCGGATGGGAAGCCGAACGGGAAGAATTCCTCTACACCCGGCTGGCCAAGATAGACTTTTCCAATTTTGGAGCGACCGAATCGGCTCTTGCCTCAAATTTTGAATCGGGCTACACCTACAGGAGCAACTCCAACCTGCTCTCTTTTGTGAGCAGTGCCAGTTATGACTTCAACAACAAGTACTATATCTCGGGCTCTTACCGCCGGGATGGATCCTCCAGGCTCGGGCCCAAAACCCGCTGGGGAGATTTCTGGTCTGTTGCCGGTTCCTGGAGGCTGAGCAACGAGGAATTCATCAAAAACATTAAATGGATCAATGACCTCAGGATCAGGGGATCATATGGAACAAGTGGCACCCTGCCCTCCAGTTACTTTGGCTACATGGCGGTCTTTTCATACGGTCTGTATGGCACCCAGGCAGCCGGTTACCCGTCCAACCTGGCCAATAGCGACCTGACCTGGGAAAAGAACCGCAACTGGAACATAGGACTGGATGTGCGTATCTTTGACCGGTTTGATTTTGTTGCCGAATATTACAACAGGACCACAGAAGACCTGCTGCTCAACGCAACCGTACCCTCCACCACCGGGTTCACCAGCGCCCTTACCAATATTGGCTCCATGGTCAACAAGGGGGTGGAACTGTCTCTGAACGTTGACATCATCAAGACCCGGGACATGTCCCTGAAAGCAGGTATCAACTGGTCAACCCTCAAGAACGAGGTACTGGCCCTGTCAGAAGAAGGCGAACAGATCGTAAGCAGGCCCCATATCTGGAAAGCAGGCTACTCTTATGTGCAGTATTACACGCGTGAATATTACGGTGTGGACCCCGAAACAGGGGACCCGCTCTACTACTCCAACGCCATTTTGCCCGACGGCACCCGGGACCGTACGTTGGTTTCCAGGTCAAAGGCATCCTCTACCATCCTGGAGGGAATGACTGCCATTCCCAAGGGATTTGGGGGATTCAATTTCTCCTTTAGCTACAAGTCGCTCTCTGCCTCCATGGCCTGGTCCTATAAGTACGGCCATTATGTATGGGATAATGCCGTGGACGACCTGGAAGATGACGGCTACAACTCTTATAAGAACACGTCCAAAGAGCAACTCAGAAGATGGCAGAAACCCGGAGACATAACCGATGTGCCTCGAAGGGTTGCCGGCAACAACCAGGGCGGTTACTACGACTCGAGCCGCGCACTCAAGAAAGGAGATTACCTGAGGCTGAAAAACCTGACCATCTCCTGGTCCCTGCCACAGACTCTGCTCAGCAAGGTGAAAATATCCAATGCCAGGATCTACTTGTCAGGAAACAACCTGCTCACGTTCACCGGGCTCAATTTTGACCCCGAGGTGCAGGCTAACGGATATTATAATTTTACATTCCCGGCAGTGCGCACCCTGACCATAGGCCTGGAATTATCACTTTAACCTGTAAATAATTAAAGATATGAAAAGATATATTTTAAGTATTCTGTCGATTACAGGATTTATCTTCATGTTCAGCTCCTGTGAGGGATTCTTGGACACCAAACCTACAGACGAGGTAGTTGCAGAGACTGCCATGCAAACACTCTACGATGCCAATGTGGCTGTCAACGGCCTTTACATAGACATGAAATACCAGGACTATTACGGAGGCACGATCCAACTCATGGGCGATGAGAGGGGTGACAACATCCAGCCAAGGGTAATGAGTACCGGCTGGGTTCAAATCTATACACTCGGCTATGAGTCTGAAAGCAGCACCTACTTTTCTACCTGGGAAAGGTGTTACCAGACCATCATGAGGTGCAACACCCTGATAGCCAACCTGGCCAACCTGGAGGTAAAATCTCCCTCCGATGTGGCCAAAAAGAACAACTACCTGGGCCAGGCTTACGCCGTCAGGGCCCTGGTTTACTTTGACCTGGCCCGCCTCTATGGCTATCCTTACCTGAAAGACAACGGGGCCTCGCTGGGAGCTGTGCTTATTACAGAAGTCACCTCTCCCTCCGACTCCAGACAACCCAGAAGCACGGTTGCCCAGACCTATGCCCGTGTTTTAGAAGACCTGAATACCGCGCTGCCACTGCTTTCCAAGGCAAAAAACACCGGCCACTTCAACTACTGGGCAGCAAAACTGCTGCAGGCCAGGGTGTACCTGTATAAAGGCGAATGGAACAATGCCTATGCCGCAGCCACAGAGGTTATCAACGGCTCGCCATATGTTCTGGCCACCAGGGATCAGTACATCAATTACTGGAAAGAGGAAGGCACACTGGAAACGGTCCTGGAGTTCTTTGTCTCGCCACAATCCGGGATTGATGACGACGGAGGTTACGTCTCCTACTGGCACAACCTGTGGCACGGAGCTCCCTCATCGGGCGCTTCGCTCATACCCACCGTAAGCTGGATCAACCTGATTCAGAGCGACCCCAACGACATCCGGGCACAGTTTGTAAGGACCGATTCACAGTACGACGACACAAAGGCATGGTTCAACAAATTCCCGGGCAACGGCGGCGTCAACTTCCGTTACAACAACCCCAAGGTGTTAAGGCTTTCCGAGGCTTACCTGATTGCAGCCGAGGGTGCCCTGAAGGGAAGCGCCGGTGCCGCTGTGGCCAGCGGATACCTGAACACCATCCGCAAAAGAGCCAATCCCGATGTGGCCGACGTGGTGGCCACCGAGGACCTTATCCAGACAGAGCGCCGCAAGGAGCTTGTGGGTGAGGGACACCGCTTCTTTGACCTGATGCGTCTGGGCAAATCCATCACCCGGCTGGATTCCGACGGGCATAACTTTGCCGAGTCTGCCGGATGCCCGGGTACCTTTAACTGGAGTTATTTCAAGATAGTGCTTCCAATCTCTCACACAGAAAGAAAGTCCTATCCGGAACTGCAGCAGAATCCCGGGTATACGGAATAGGGTTTATAACATTGCATGATAAGGGGGGCTTCACAAGGCTCCCCTTTTTTGCCGGGGTGCTCCTCGCTTTTGCTTTCTGTTGTAGTCGCATACACCATATGGTACGGAGAGCTTTTTCCTTTTTGCCGAGGCTCTCCGTTCCATATGGTGTATGCGACTGCCTACCGGGAGTAGTGCCTGCAGTAGCGACTGTCACCCAGGCAAGAGGCGGAACCTTAGTGAAGGACTTTTACGGCTGTTTCCAAAAAATAATTTACCTTTGCCATCCGCAAATCATTTGCAGAAGCAAAAGCAGTTACCAGCCATTTGTTTTACAGGAAATTGCGGGTATGGTGGAACTGGTAGACACGTTAGACTTAGGATCTAATGCCGCAAGGCGTGGGGGTTCGAGTCCCTTTACCCGCACAAGAGACGAAGGAAATTCTTTCGTCTCTTTTTTTCAGAATATTGATGCAAAAATGGCGCCCTGAAGTCCCCACCCTGTTTACCTTGTAACAACTACTGTATGCTCATCCTTGTACAAGTCTGCAATAGTTTGCCCTGCGGCAACATGGATCGTGTCCAGATCGGGGTTGTCGCGACAGTCAAGGTAGTCCAGTCGCGGGTTGTTGCTTACATCAAGAGACGTCAGAAGATTGTTTTTGCAGGTCAAAATTTCCAAATCCGGATTTTCGCTGACATCCAGGCTGGATAATTGGTTGTTGCTGCAATACAGGGTCTTCAGTGAGGACAGTCCACTGAGCTTCAAAGTTGTCAGATTGTTGTTGTTACAGTTGATTGTCTGAAGTTCCAGGTTGTTGCTCACATCAAGGTAGGACAATGAATTCCCGATTGCCAGCAAGGTGGTTACATGGGTAAAATACTGGATCCCTTCCAGCGTAAAAATTTCCTCGCTTGACACGCTCAGACTCGACACCGCTTCCGCCTCGGCAAAACTTATGTTGCCATCGTGACCGGAGTCAAGGTTGGTCAGGCAATATGCCCGGAAATTAGCATCGGGAATGTAAACATACGCATCGGCGCTGAAAGCATCATCATCCACATCCAATGGCGTCACATACTTGCTCCCCCTTTGAAAGCCCCCTTCCGGAGGCCTTTTGGCCATTGTTTTCCAGGTCCCGTCTGTCTTGACCTTGATGCTCATGTTTTCGGTCTGTTCTCCCGGCAGCACCATCTTGTAAATACTCACAGGTGTGGCTGACAGGGTAGCCGGTGAAGACAAGTGTGCCAGGACATAGGGGAAAGTTCCGCTCCTGGTGATGGTGTAAGGCCCTGTACCGGGTTCCTGGTCAAGGTCTATCGTCCCGGAGGAAAAAGAAAGCGCCCCGGCCCCAACCAGGCTGATATCCGTCAATTCCTGGCCACTGCCGGTGATGCGGTATTCCATGAGTGTGAACACATGGTTGAACGTCAGGCCCACGTTCGCAGAGGCACCTTCCGGGGATCCCGGGGCGTACACCTCCAAGGGTATCGACACCATGAAATCAAGGGCCGAGAGGTGCCCGCTTTCGTTGGCCCCGGCCTGGACCTGTTCGGCCGGCAGGGAAACCGGAACCGCATCCACGGCCGGCTCATCCAGGGCCTGGTAGGGATAATAGGCGTGAAAGACATGCACGGCCCCGGCTGTTCCCCAGAGCATGGTGCCGCTGAAAGCCGATGTTTTTGCCGATTCAAGGGCCGAGNNTATAATACTCCCACAAATTCAGGCCAAAGGGTAAATTTACTAAAATCAATTAAATTTACTCATTATGTCAACGACAAGAAAAAAACACAGTGCAGCCTTCAAGGCCCAGGTGGCCATAGAGGCGATCAAAGAACAGGAGACGTTAAGCGAACTGGCCAAACGGTTTGAAGTCCATCCCCAACTGATCTCGAATTGGAAGCGTGAATTCATATCCCGTGGGGCAGAGATCTTTTCAACCAAAGCGCCAGACGAAGAAGCCGCAAAACGGGAAAAGGCTTTGTATGAAAAGATCGGTCGATTGGAGATAGAGGTGGATTTTTGCAAAAGGGTGTCAGAGCAATTGGGGATACTGAAACCCTCGAAAAAGTCATAGATCCCCAGGCGAAAGTCAGTATTCGCAGGCAATGTGATCTGTTGGGTGTGAACAGGAGTAATGTATATTATCAACCGGTACCAGAAGATCCTGAAGATCTGGAGTTGATGCGACGTATGGATAAAGAGTTTCTGAAACATCCGACCAAAGGGGTATTGGGTATGGTAGATTTTATAAAGGCACTTGGCATTTTGGTTGGGCCCAAACGAGTGCGAAGGTTGTTGCGAAAGATGGGCATAATGGCCATATATCCACAAAAGAACCTGAGTAAGTTGGGGATTGCCAAATACATTCATCCCTATCAACTCAAAGGATTAGAAATTATTCGCAGTAACCAGGTATGGTGCATCGATCTGACATACATACCCATGAAACGAGGATTTCTGTACCTGACGGCCATAATCGATGTATATAGCCGGTATATAGTGGGTTGGGGATTATTCAATACATTGGATGCAGAAAACACGCTTGGGGTATTAAAAGAGGCCATTTCATTATATGGGAAACCGGAAATCATTAACTCAGACCAGGGATGCCAATTTACTTGTTCAGGATGGGTTGAATATTTGAAAAACGAGGGTATCACTATCAGTATGGACGGAAGAGGAAGGGCTTTGGATAACATTTACATCGAGAGATTTTGGAGAACGCTCAAATGGGAATATGTTTATTTGAACCCGGCTGAAGATGGACTGGAATTGCAAAAAGGACTAAAAGAGTATCTTTACTATTACAATAATGAACGAACCCATAAAAGCCTGAACCGTTATCCCCCTTTTTTCTGGTATGAATATGCTGCGTAAACCACAAAAAATATCAAGAAATAAAAGAACAAAAAAGAAAAACTAAACTTAAAAAGCTAACCCGGTGGTTGAAAGATGGGGAGTAATAAANNGAGAAGGCCACGTTGTGGGCCGGAGGTTCCGCCTCTTCGCTGGTCCGGGCCTGAAGCGAGAAAATCCCGATCCTGTCGGATCCGGATTCCCAGGCTGTTTCAACACCATTGACCAGGGTGGTCCTGGTGGAGGGATTTTCTGTCCATCCGGTGAACCGGATGCATTGCGGGTTTGACTGGTTTCCTTGTGGATTGTCCTGTATATTGCAGGCAGCCATAAAAAGGAACATGAGAACGGCCGTGACCGTCTTGATGAAACTTTTCATACTAATGGATTATAGGCAATTACCAACTTTCTACATCCCAATCACTGGTTTTCATGGAACCGGAATCAAGAAGGCTCGCATCAATATGCAAGTCTTCAATACTGATATCCGGAGGCATGTAATCGCTCTTGGATTGCTCGGGAAATTGGCAATTTGAATGTTTTGTCTTCTTTTCGGGCAACATTGATTACGAAAATACAAAACAAATTGCATAAAGACAAGGCTTTTATCGGGGATATTGGTATCTTTGAGGATTATTTATCACAGTAAGTAATGTTAAATCTCTTTCCACCCATGCGAATCAAAGCCTTCACAAAAGATAATAAGGCAACTGTCCTTGGTATAGCCGACATATTAAAGCTTAATTACAACGACACCTATGGCAAGAAACTGGAAAATGCCATAGAGGGTATCATTCTCTTTTCATTTGCCAACCCCGATGAGGCAGAAAAATCATCAAACCAGATGATCGACTCTCTTTATGATCTGCTGAATGAGTGTATACCCCATTTCAAGGATATGACCATTAAAGAGTTCAAGGCGATAGTCGTACGCCGGACCATGAAATGGATCAAGGCAAACAATCTAAAAGAGGGCTTTACCAGGTCTCCGGATATCTACGAACACTGCTTCATGTTTTGCATGTACACCTATGTCAATGTACTACGAAGGCAGGAGGCCAGGGAGGAAGGCAAGAGTCTTTAAGACTATATAAAGATATCATCTGAATTGCAGGTCACAACATCCATAAAAGAACGGTGAGCTTTTTATGTACGCCGAGGCTCCCCTTTCTTTATGGGTGTTGTGATCCATATTTCCAGATGTTGGATGCACCAGTGTAAAGCTATACTGACACAAAGTCCCCATCCCAATGGCAGGTCAGGGCACTTACCATGAGCAGATCTATTTGATTGCTCGACACAAGGCAAGTTTGATAATTATAGGACAGGTTCCTGTTGTCAGTATTTTCGACACATCTTGTTTTTCCAGACTCTAAGTGTTAGATTTACATACCATTCACAAAAAATCACATAATAAATAATTACGACTACGTCGTACTTTGACGGAGTGAACAGGTATAATTGGTGGCACTAATTGCCAGGTGACAGTCTAAAAAAATATATTATGGCAACAACTACAGCTACAATCTTAGTCGGTCGCGCACACCAAAATCATAGTGGTATCATCCCGACACATTTAATTCGTTTGACTGAAAACTCCAGGCCCGCCCTAATCATGCAAAGTCTTGAAGGAATGGAAGATGTAAAAATTGTCATCCCAACCCTTGAGAACATGGTTGATGATATTTATCTGATGATTGCCGTGTTCGTACTTAAGAAATTTGAAAACCTGGAACATATTCATAATGAAGAAAGTAAAAGTATATACGATTTGTTTAGCGAAAAAGAGAGGTATACTCTTTATAATAAAACTAAAAAAATAATTCGGGGATCGGGCATTAAAGTAGTATTCAATATATTAGATAATAGTCACTTACTAAGTCAAATTGACATTATTAAAAAATATCCCAAAGATATAGAGGTAACGCTTCCATCCTTCAAAAAGGAGTTTAACACCTGGAATAAAAAGGTAACAGCAAAAGGTATTTAAAATGAAATACTTTGACAATAAACAAAGAAAACTGATCAACTCATGGCACGATCTTTCCCTTAAATCGGAAGATGCCTACATGGCTTTCATGGCGGAATGGATTGCTTTCAATGCAATTTGTTATCATTTATACTTTGAAAAAGCCACGCGTGAAAGAGCAAATATTGATACAAAAAAATCAAAACTTGAACAGATCAGACAGGAACATAGCCGCAAACCTGAAGTGATTGCGGAGCATGCAAAAGTTAGTTTCACTTTAGAAAAATGGAATATTGATATATCCTTACCTCAAAGATTATTTATTTCTATTTCCAACAACTACACAGAAGATCATATTTTTAATGAGTATGTTAATGACAATGAGTCCTGGTACAGTGAGAATCAATCAGATCTTTTTGAAGGCCTGAAAAAACAATTAACAAAAGGCAGCCGACATTACGTTATAAATATGACAAAGCAAAACCTTTACGGTGAGTATAATAACGTCAACGAGATGGCTAATAGGAAAATAATAATCCTATGTGAAGATAATAACCTGGAAACTATAAAAAATGTACTTTATCAAATTCGATGTAATATTTTTCACGGTGAAAAAACACCGGGCGATATCAATGATGACAGAATCGTTAAAAGT